>Ga0182004_10000853_pt1 | contig 20577 bp, 11 predicted proteins | sample Sormic07211540_1_FD_120479 | JGI IMG/M metagenome (GOLD analysis project Ga0182004, IMG submission 120479) | Endophyte microbial communities from Sorghum bicolor roots, Mead, Nebraska, USA - 072115-40_1 MetaG | ecosystem: Host-associated > Plants > Roots > Unclassified | place: USA: Nebraska...
AAAACTAAACAAGACCTTAAGTAGCGATACTTTTTTCATTTATAATTAATCAAAGTTAAGGTACTAAAACTTGACATTATGCTAGAATTGTATTCTTTCCGAGACCGAGAGAGTAAGACATAATTCAAGTTTCTTCGTCGAGGCAATTTTGGAACCATGACTTTGCCAGCAAGGCAGCTGATTGATGTCTCTGTCCCTATAGAACTACAAACACCACAACTCACAACTTGAGGGATTACGCTGGCGTTTGGTTGCCAGCCATGGTACGCCATGATGCCACCGCCAACTTTATGGTGCCACACCTTCGGATGTACTGTACTAGCTACTAGCTCTGGTTCGTTGATAACCCGAGGCTTGCCACAGTTTTTTGAACTAGTAGTTGACAACAGCCGGGAACCAAACAACCAAAATAATTAATTAACAGCAACCAATCATAAACACGGAGAAGGGAAAGAAAACAGTATTGGAGACTGGAGACTTGCTGTGGACAATCGTCACCATTTTATTTTGATGGCTGCTTTTCTTCCATAGTATTCTTTACCTGGCATGTTCGGTTGCCATCGTTGATGCGATTGCACAACAGCAATATGCTGATGTATGCAGCGAACACTGCCAGTAGTGTACTCCTGACAATACACGCGTGCTGACGCACGCGTACATGCTCTGCTTCCCTCGTCAGCATCCCAAGTCAGATGGCGACGGCGCTGCCTTTGTCAATTATATAATATAATATAAATATATATATAACTAATACATAGAAGTCGTTTTCTTTCACAATTAACGGGTTCTCATGACGGCAGCTACCACTAGCTGCCCTCCTCCCGTGTCGTCTCCACTCCTGCACAGTCCTCCTTAGTGCTTAGGCTTTGTTTACTTGCTGAAAATTTTTAGATTTGGCTACTATAATACTTTGTTTGTATTTGATAACTTTTATTCAGTTATGAACTAACTAAACTTAAAAGATTCATCTCATAAATTACAGACAAACTATACAATTAATTATTTTTATCTATATTTAATGTTTTATGTATGCGTCTAAATATTCGATGTGACCGAGAATCTTAAAAAATTCTAGAAACTAAACAAGGCCTTAGCCACAGCCACCTAGTTCTTGTCGTCCGACGACGAGACATGGATTCGCGATCGCACCGTCGGCGTGAGGGACAACCACTCCGAGCATGCAGGTCATCGCGCGGTAGATGGTGAGCACTCTAATTTGTTGAAAGGTCCTAATATGGCTAGAGGGGGGTGAATAATCTATTTTAAAACTTCTACAAACTCACTAGAGCAAGAGATTAGTAGATAACAAAGCGAAGCTTTTTGCTCTAGCTCTAATGGGGTGTTTGCAAGCCGCCTATTCAACAATTCTAGTTGATATGATCACTAGGCACACAAGAGCTATGTCACTACAAGCTACTCTAGTGAATTGTGCTACACAAGGCAAAATAAGCAACTAACTAATTACACTACTTTGCGGTAAGTGAATCGAGAGGATGAGATGTTTATACCGCCGTGTAGGGAATGAACCAATCACCAATATATCAACAAACAAGCCATTCTAGCTTGCGACTCGGGAGTTGGGCGTCGGAATACCGATGTGGGTCAGAAGCAGTATTCACGTTTGGCAAAGTACAGACGTGTGTGTGGAAACTTCCAACGTTTCCTGTTTGCCTTGTTCATTTGGGCTTATCAGCCGGATCTGCCAGCCATTCAGCAGTGTTTTTCTCTCACAATAAATTAGTCAACAATACTTTCTGCCATGACTTATTTGCTTAAAGTTTATCCGTCGAATCTGTCTGTCATTCAATAATATTTTTTTTCACAATAAATCAGCAAATAGTACTTTCCATGGCTTATCAACCAAGCAAACAAGTTAGATCTAATTGTTCTTATTAGATCTGATCTAAACTTCTCCGATCTTGTATAAACTAAAAATAGGAAGGTTTTTTTATTGGTACAAGACAATCTACGCTATACATATTGGAAGTATATGTATTGGACAATCATAGTTGATTAAGGTACCACCATACACAATCCATCAAAAACCAATCTACTACTCTCTTCTTCTACATTTTACTCTTCCATCTCCATGTTGCTGATCATCGCTTGTTCCCATGACAAAAAATGGTACCCTAGGCTCACTTGTCGATGTCCTTGCCTCAACAGGATCCCTTTCGAACGAGAGTTTCAACGACTCCTTTGCTAGTTTGCCTAAAAACCAGCCATTCTTCACTAAGTAAGCCCGATAGCTATCTTTCGATGGTTTGCTTATAAATCTTGCCGCCCTTCACTTCAGAAGTGCATTTATTATCCGCTTTATTCTTTGGTTTGTTTGTATCATATTGTCACGATCTCATTTCAAATTTAAATTTTACGAAAACTCCCTCGAAAGCTTCATCCTTTATCAATCAATACTCAATATGGACCCCTCCACCCATGATCATCTAAAACACCTTCAAACTGCAAAACTAAATTGAATCATGCTTCAAAGCATCTTTTTTGCTCTCTTTTCTGCAATGGTTACACTCACTAACAAAATACACAAAGTTAATTAGACGACCAATTGCGCTTCGCCTCTAGCACGTGACACCAGGCGCGATAGGGTGGCCTAGCGGACGCCCACTTCCCCATCCAATGTTGCGGCCTTTCCTACACCCGATGCTACTTCTTCTGCCTTTCATTCTAGCAGGGGGACGAATCTGTCGTCCTTCTTGTAGCAGTTGAGGAAGGCGACGTTCTCTAGACAGCACCAGGCCGCTATGTACTTCGATGCCGCCATTAACACTGAAGATTTTGGGACCGGTTCTCCTGACGCGTCTATGGACGTGCTACTCGCTGACATTACTACGTGCACGGAGTTTTCCCCGGGCTCCTAGTCTTGGAGATCTAGGGGGGAGTCAGTGAAGCGATGGTACTTTCCAAATTTTTGGCAAGACAACATTTTCTCTCTTGTTGGTATGCATGTTTTGGCTTGCCCTAAAATTGGTGTACCCATGTTTTGGCTTGCCCTAAATTTAGTGTACCCATGTTTTGGCTTGCCCTAAAATTGGCTTGCAACTAACCAGGCCCTAAATATCAATTACGTATTTTTTTAAAAGCATATAGTTCTTTCACTCCTATAGTCCTATATGTGCTACTTGGACTTTTCAGGGGGTGTTGTGAAAAAGGACAATGGCTCTCTCTACCTCATCCTTATCCTTTCCCCCTGACCTCTTCTCTCCTCTCCAGCGCCGCCGCTGGCCCCAGCGCGGCCGCCGTGCTCCTCCTCCACTCGTGCCTCCCAAGCTGCTTCGCCGGAAGCAATGCGAGGATCCTGCCCCGGCGGAGGCGCCTCGGCGTCCTTGGCCCCAAGCTTCAACGGCTTCCGAGCCATGATCTGGTATGAGCTGCTGAAATTTCCCCCCTTTTTCTCCCCCTCTGGTCAATTCAAACCCTTGTGAGATCTCGCAGTCGCAGGCCGGCAACAGTAAATTGTACGAGCCGGATCGGCATTTCCTTCATCCAAACAGCCAAAACGGGGCCGTTCCGCGCAGGCGACAGGGCTACGGGAGGTGATTGCCCGCGCATACGACATGATCCAGCTACGCAACCGTTTTCTTTGACATTAATTTTCGTCCTTTTTGTTTCTCAGGAATTTGCTATGCTAGCCAGGCGGTTGAATTGCTGCCCACTTTGTGCCCTGAAATCGTGGTCCGAGACGCACGGCTCGAGGACTGCTGGGAAGTGGCTGACACTCACTGCAGCTCGTTCTTTCCTGGTTACAAGTTCCCGTTGGACCTTGTTCTCCGGATTGATCGTTACATTGCTCTCCTGTCTGGATTTTCAGTTCCGCCCGGGTGCATGAAGACTTGCCTTGTGGCCGTCAATTCTAATTCTGTAAATAATAGTTTCACCATCGAGTGTGGAGATGTTACAGATGCCAGCTTTCAAGAATACAGTCTCAGTAGAGGTTCCATAGCTGGCATTCTTACTCTTGATACAGTGGCAGACTATCTTCCGAGAAGGGGACCCCTGAAGCAGAGAAGGTACATATTTAGGCTCCGTTTGGCACGGCTCCACTTCATCAGTGAAGCTGTTTTTTCGGGCTTCAGCTCCATGAACAGCTCTATCGGTGGAGCTGGAGCCATTTTAGTAAACCGTTTGGCAAAACAGCTCTTTCCTTATAATGTGCTCGCACATAACGCCACGTAGGTTGAGGTGAAGCCAGGAGAAGACACTATTTTTTGCTCCTTCACACCCCAAAACTCTGTGAGATCATGTTTTTAGAGGCTTCATTGGTGGAGCCATTCTATTTTACCCCGTTTGGCACAAAACGGCTCCAAACGGCTCCTGAAGCCGCTGGAGAAGCCGTGCCAAACGGGGCCTTAGTTACCGAAACATATAAATTGAATTTCCTCGGGTCCATTTGTTAAGACTATTACCTATGAAGGGATGCAAGATATGAATGTTGCTGTAGGCGTCACTTGGTCTATATCATTAGTAAGCTTGTCTGTTTATCATTGCTAGTTATATGCATTTTTCTTGTTAAACTTGTTTGGCTTTTCAAATGTCTACTTGGCATAATTAGCAAGTAATGAAGTTTAAACATGACAGAGGACATGTGTAATGTAACAAAGCAGTCATAATATGGCAATCAGAGACAGCTTTCTTGTGGCCTAAGGTGGTCATGTCTCCCCCTGTTACTAGGATTCTCTTAAGTCTTAAGCAAACATTATACTTCACCTCCTACATGCTAACAAAAAAAACTAAATAATGAGTTTTGGGCTTAGTCTTTAAACTTAATTCTAATCTAACTATGAATGCAAATTCCATCAGTTGTAATTTGGGTTAAGTCATTAACTCGAAGTTTGTTGAAGACTTGTCCATGAAAAAAACAAGGTTTCACACGTCAGCTGCAATGGATGGGAAACATGTGTACACATTGCTAGTGCATTTTACAGCCTTTTAGATTATCACTTGTAATCATATTCTGCTCTTCTGAGTCTTCTGGCAGCACATCTTTTGAGCTCCCAGAAATAGACTTGTTACACATATTATGTACTAGATATGTAGGTGAACTACAAATGGCGAAGTTATGATCATGAGCATAATTACATACAATCTATTGTCCAATATGTTTCTTGGTTAAACTGGTAGCTAATTAACTCAAATACTGTAAGATAGTATTTAACACTTTGATGCTCTAATGAAAGCTGTGGCATGATTTTCAGCTAATTATGCTCTGGTAATGACATTCTCACCTACCCTACCCCTTCAATGTTGGAGAAAGCATAGTTGTTCAAGCTTGTTGAGATGCTTATAAATGGCATCATTTTAGTTCCTCGAACACGCATTAGAGTTACGTATCATTTCATTAAGAAGAGAAAGGTAAAAGGGAGAGTTTGTAAACTATCAATCCCCAACACACCCTAGACACAAACTAACAATACAACCCCATAAGAATGGCATCATTTTATGTATAGGACAGTATTGAGTTTGGGCTTTTCTTACCCTTTATGGGCTATGGTTACTTTTCTGAGAAGTAAAGGCAGTCACAGGTTAGACAAAAGAAACTAAAGCCAGTGTAGCTGTTAGTGCTAGGGTTGCGGCGTAGGTTGTAGTTGAAGGATGTGGATGGCCGGGGTTTGGGTCCCCTGTGTTGGGGCTGCGGTGCCATGCTGCTGCGCGGCATCACGAACCCGGCGTGACAGGAAGGGAACAGAGAGAGCAGGAGAGATCGATTCAATCTCCAGCTGAATCCTTTATTAACCAACTGTTTGAGTTATATATTCCCCAAAGCCTTAACAGCCCAAGCTAATCAATCTAAACAAACTCCTGGGAAATAGAATCTAGCTAACTGAACGGTAACCGGGTGCCAGCAGGTGGTGACCGTGCGCTGGGCGTGCCCAGCCTTTCACCGGCCGCATCTCAGCCACAGCTCCATTTCCTCTGCTGGTACACGTTGCCCACCATAACAGTAGCTCCGAACTACACAAGATTCTGGAAATGGTGATGTACTGCAGTGACCTATGTTGGAAACTGATGGCATGTAACTACAACATGATCTATTGAACATTTTTAGTTAATATAAAATTTGAGGAAAAAAACTCGGCCTATGGCCAGCTTCCTAAAGAAAATGTAAGAGTCGACCAATTTAGTGGCAACTGGCAAATAGAATACAACATTTCAGAGCTTCATATCATTGCATTAGAGGAGTAACTATTTTCAATGGTCAATCAAAAACCACCTGCTATCACACACAAGTATACAAACAAATAACAGAAGCGCGGAAAACATCATGCTCAGCAAAGGAAAGGTGGCAAACTTCTATTGTGAATGGTGAACTGAACTTGAATTTTCATTTGACTAAGGCAATACCATGTGTTTTGTCAGCTTTAATAGTTTTTTATGAGGTAAGGGTGTTAAATTGGATAAGTTATGTGGAAGAAAAAGGAATGTTCAATTTTGTCGATGAAATCTAACATAGTTTGAGCAAACACTTCTCAACTGAAGCAGGAAAGTGAAAAGCCTGTACTGTTAGTCTTTATTCCATCTTGGAGTGTATTCAAAACAATGTAAGTTTAAGTTATGCAGACAGATTGTTATTTCTGTTCGATATTTACCCTAATTAAGTCAGACTCACAGGGCACAGCCAGTGCTAAAGCCTCCCATGCATGGTGTTGTCTTGAAAGGGAGTTTCTAGGCAACCTTGCCTTTTCTTATTTTCAAGAAGGTTTATTCAGATCTTGGATACCCTGTACAAAAAGTGAAAGCTCTAGCACAAACCAGGCCCACCCTTCATCCTAATTAAATCATACTTAGACCCTCCCCCCTCCCCTGTTTCAGCCCAATTCCTACTATCTAGTTGAATTCTAATCAGGTTTCTTATCAGTATCCACACATTTAGTTTGTAGCTAACAGGAGTAAGTTTAACCTACTTTCCTACATTAAACTTGAGGCTATGAAATATGTGGTTCGGGTATATGTGTTGGCATCTTCTAGGAAATTTTAGGGCATGGATTCTCTCCTGAAGCCGACTCACATTCTGAAACAGCCTTTGTCCATTACTTCTGGCTACTGTATGTACTGAACAAGTTGTATTTAGTTGGTTACAAATCAGCTTATGCCATTGGTTGTGCTGTGCTTCAGTATGCCACCCCCACCCCCTCCTCTCCTGCCTCCCTAAAAGGTACTCAGTGTTATTTCCACTTTGTGCAGGACAGGTATTGCATATATAGCAAATGTGGCAGTGCGAAAGGAGGAGCGTCGGAAAGGAATTGCTAAAATGTTAGTCCAAGAAGCAGAGGCACGGGCAAGGAGTTGGGGATGCCGGTCAATGGCATTGCATTGTGATGTAAACAACATAGCTGCCCTACGTCTGTACAAAAATCAAGGTTTCAAATGCATCCGTGTACCAGAAGGAGCTAAATGGCCTGAACCCAAGATAGCTAAAGGAGTGCAATACAACTTCATGATGAAGCTAGTGCCCAAGGCTTGACCTGTATAAGATCTGACCAGGAAAAAGAAAAGATTTGAGTCTGTAGATTCTGCACAGATGCACAATTTGCTCCATTCATGTGTACAGCATTTGGTATATAGTTGAGGCTACTTTGTAAATGGTATATATCAGCTTACGTATTGATCCAAAGTGGTGAGGGTGTTGGTGTTCAAACCAGCCCGTACTAGCTGTTGGGGGGAAATGAACTAAAGCATACTTCACTTGTCTTATTGTGTGTAATTCTTGAGATTCTACAGGATGCCAGCCTTGCTGCTGGGGCGAAGTTCTAAATTTTTGTTTTTTTGCTGTAGATACAGACCAGCTGGTCACTTACCCTTGTGTTTTTTTTTCCAATGCTCTGGTCAGGCTGTGTTAGAGTTTATTAGCTGTGCTATCTGCTATGCGCCATGTTTGTTGGTTAGCTCTGGATTGAGATGGGTCATTGCACATTTGGAGCTAAGTTTACAAGAACTATCTATAGCTGTTCAGGCAAATAGCTAGCTGAAATCTATGGTAAAGATTTGTGATTGCACTGTGTGGATGCATGCCATACCATCATATTGCCAACTTCACTTCCGGTGCTCTCACTCCAATCTCTGTACTATATATGCTTAAAATGAATAAAAGTTTTTCCTTTTTTTTTTTAAAAAAAGCACCATATTGCCGATTTATGGCATTGAATCAGTTTTACTCATGTTCATGTTATCTCTTGTGTCCTGGTCGGTTGGAATAATCTTAATCATGTATATTGGTTACTTGAATTCATGGCTTATTGTTGTTGTGGGCTGGTGCATGTTTTGAGTTGGTTCTTATTCTCGTCAGATGGAATCATAAAACTTAGAATGCGCGCTGATTTCAGCTTGTTGCCTGGTTGTTTTCAGTTTTCTTGGTCTTCTTGGAATTCTCTGTAACGCAATCGTCTCATTATCATTTCATGTGGCTTCTCACCTTCTGTAAGGAAAAAAAAGGAAAAAAAAAGGATCAGTGGAGGGTGTTGTCGTGTTGATTAGTGGAGGATCATCGTACATATAGTGATCTATGGTATAGATTCTGTGCCCACTGTCACGGCGCCACAGGCTGGCAGCAGAATATTTTTGTCATCCACTTGGAAAGGAGAAACAGGCATGAGAGAAGAGGATATTAGCTCTCACCAGAAGCAGCTTCTAGCTTTTGAGCCAAACATGCCCTAAATAATGAAGCATAAATCACAAGGTTGTCAAATAGACTCGGAAAGAAAATACCCTTTTCATTATAAGACCTTTTTTATGTGTATATATATTTTTATTATATACTTAGACAAATATTATTATGTAACAAAAAGTATACAATACTGACCTTCTACTCAAAAATTAATCAGCACTAATAATTTTCTTAGGAACCCATAGGAACCAAAAAATACCTCCAACCACAGTAAAAGAGCTCTTTTATTATATACTTAGACAAATATTATGTAACAAAACGTATACATCTAATAAGACAAAGCAGCTTATAATTTAAAATGAAGAGAGTATTAAATAAATTATATAAATTCCGTGTTTTATCTGTCGGCTGATGTGTTTTTGGATCTAAACAAGGCCTCTGTTGGGTGATGTTTATCAGCTGTTGCAGATCACTGTAGCAATTACGCGTGGCTGCTGCAAAGCAATCACAAAAGCAGCTTCTAGCTTTTGGAGACCCCACCCTCCCTCCAGCTTTTTGGACCGCCGCTCCATCTCCTGATCTCCGTCTTCCCTGTTTCCCATCCCCAGTTCACCATCCCCAAAGGTTGACTGGCGAAATCAGCAGTCCAAGAACCGCGAGTCTCTGTCTGATCCAACCTCATCCCTCCGTGGCCGCCCGCCATGGATGAGTAAGTCCCTCCCTCTCTCACAAGAAGCAACCTTTCCATGGATCAACAAGTGAATATTATCTCGTCGTCTCCATCCCAGATCTGAGGAGTACAGCAACGGTAATGGCGGCGGCGGCGGTCACCAGCACCACCAGCACCAGCACCACCACGGGTACGAGTGGAAGTTCCCGGCGGCGCTGAGCGCGAACACGACGAGCGTGCACGTGACGGCGCTAGACGGCGTGGTGAACGTGAACTCGCTCTTCACGGTGGCCGTCTTCGTGGGTCTCTCCCTCGCGACGCCAGGGCAGCTCCGGAGCCTGGCCAACGACCCGCGGTGCGACGCGGGCGCCGGCGTGGCGCGGTCGCTGCTGGTGCTGGAGGTGGTGGCCTTCTCGTCGTTCCTCTTCTCCAGCCTCGTGGCGCAGGGCCTCAAGCTGGCGCTCAACCTCATCAACTCCAAGGACCCGCACGACGCGCTGCGCGCCCACATCGACGCCCGCGTGCTCCGCCTCGGGATGCTGGCGTCCGCCGTGGGATCCGTCGTCGGCTGCGTGTTCTTGATGACCTCCATGGTGATGGTCGTGCAGATCCGGCTTGGTACCCTGGGGTGCCCCACGGACCGCGCCGCCGCTAAGGCTGCGGCCGGGCTCGTCGGGCTCGTCACCACCGCGCTCGCCGTCTATATCGGCACCGTCTTCTACACCTTCACTCACTGATCACTGATGCCAGTTTTATGTAAGATTTGACGTCGCCGCATCGTGTTCTTGAGTGATGATAAAATGCGTGTATGAAGAGAACAGACATTTTTACAGTGATTTGTTTGTGTGCTCCATCATCTAGATTTTTACAGTGATGATGTGTGTATGAAGAGAACAGACATTTTTGTTGTTGTTGTCACCAAACAGGGCAACGAAACTGGCGGTCGGCGTCGGTATCACGTGAAGAGCGCGACGCGTAAATCTAGCATAGGCGGGTCTCCTAATCCGAGAGAGACACCAAAGCGCGCACAATCATGCAGCTACACATCGGTTACAAAACACAGATATCAACTGAGATACTTAAAAGATCTGGCAGTAAAGATCTCTGATTTCCTCTATGATCATTCCCGGAGCTGCAAGATTCGTGGAATTTCCCTTGATTGCGCTGATAAGATTTGCCACAATCAATAAACTGTGGGCCGATACTCCTTGTAACTAATGCCTCTGGGCTGCATATCAATAAATTGAATCAGCCCGTTGAATGTGTTAAAAAATGATTTGCAGAATCTGATTCAAAGATCACTCTGCCCGTTACAAAGTGAACAGCAGCATTCATAGTAGCAACACAAGCTTCAAACCTTCAGTTAGTTCTGAATTTCATTATGTGTTTATTGTATCTTAAGTTTGTAGAAAAAATAACAATTAATATTATGGTATGAAACGAGCACCATTAGATACATTATAAAATATATTTTTTCCATATTTTTTTTACTTCTTATATGTTAACACCCTTTTCTATAAACTTGGTTGAACTAAAAAATCTGACTTACTGTAAGTCTTTATATTTTTGGACTGGAGTATAATAATTGTGCGTTCAATTGATGGCAACATATAAAGGCAATGGAGAGCAGAGGATGCAAAGCTATCTGAAACATTTTCCTTCTGTATGCAAGAAACAAGAAACCTAATTTGTTTGAGTATCCATCGTCCATACAGCTTTCAGTATGCAAGAAACAAGAAACCTAATTTGTTCTGAATTTCATTATGTGAGGTCTTTAGTCTTTCTATCTGCATGACTGCAGCAGCGCGCAGCTACTTGCGCTTAGGTGAGGTCTTTAGTCTTTCTATTGTCCATGTTTAATTTGTTGATTCAACCAGTTTATGCTGGAGCCTAGAGCTCTGAAATGAGCATAGCTAGCGTGTTCCGTGCTCTGAACCTCTTTTGAGCTGATAACCGATTTTTTGTTCATCTTCCTGTTGCAGTAATGAATTGTTGTTGAAAGTTTCGACTACTAAACTGGCTGGGGCAAATTAATGGCCGCCAGCCCCCAAGTCGGGACAACAACCACGAATCCCACAGTGATTTGCTGCCGTGAAGAAACAAGTGTCAGATCCTTCTTTTTCATGCGAGACACGGCACCAGTCGTGGAGATTAATAACACGATCGATTGATCGAGGCTGGGTCGGAACTCGGGAGATCAATAACGGCATGCAGCAGCTTGTATTTGTTGCTGTAATCTGATTACACAAAAAAAAAACACCAAAGCAAACAGCATCGCATTTTTTTTATTTAACGTACTTAACGTCTGCTGGACTCAATACTACGTACTCCGTAGCTTTTGTCATGCTCTTTTGTGTATTTATTTGCGTCTGTGAGAGTGTAATTCTTTTGGGGGCAGAAAAGAATGGTCGCTGTAGGATGATGCTTGATGCATATGAGAGTAAGTATGAATGGTGAACTGGAATCTACTGCTGCTGCTAGATGATTGAATAACATGCTTATTTTGGTCACAACCGCAGGATGGGGACGCTGCCATGGCAATGGCAATGGCAATGGCATTGGCATCTAATTTGGTCTTTTAGAGCAGTCAGCGGCTAGTGATGAGATTCTATGCCCACTGCCTAGCAGCAGCAGCAGCAGCAGCATATTTCACAACCACTTGCCCACTTGGCTGGTTCCATTGGAGCATATCCGACTGGCACCAAGCATTTTCACATCACTCCCATGCTTGTGTCCGTCTGCTATCTATGCTCATCAGCATCTCATCTTTTTGGGCAATGTACCCAACTGGATCGGATGGCAAGTTGAAACGCTCAACTTGCAAATGCTTGAATGGAATGAAGCAGTGATTTATGCAAGAATCCCTGTTGCAATGGATAGAATGATTGATGAACTGTTCACTGTTCAGTAGAAGCTTCTGGCTGCTGCTCTGTTGATTTATGCCTACCGTTCATGAGCATTGTCCTGTTTGGCTGTTTGTTACTTCTTCCATTTATGAGTATCAGTTGGTGGTTAACTGGTTATGTGCTGTCCTTTAATGCCTCCATGTCCAAGCAGTTAGCTGCTAATTGGTGCACACTGCTGTCACTGCATAGTGAATTATCAATGCTTCCTCATTTTCTCATAGACCTTTTCTGACTGAATAACAAAAATGTATCAATCAATATCTTTAAAATGGTCCATCCGTGAATGAACCTAAGGTGCCTTTGTATAAAGAAGTAATTTCACAGAAACTGTACAAAAATTTCAAAGAAATCCATTCATTTCCATAGAAAAAACACAGAAAAATAAAGAAAAGTTCCATATTCCAAAGGGACCTTAATTCATAACACTAACAATTTGCGTTTTTTTCCTAACTTATTATTACTAACATTTTTCTTTTGAAAATCTAGAAATTATTCTAAGGATCTGTCTGCGAAACTTTGCCCAATACAGGGGCTCCTCCATAATTAAATTCGGAAACAGGGGGTTTCTCAGTACGTAGGAATTTCAGTACTGCGCTATATAAGCGGATCCGATCTAGTCGCCAGTCATCGTTAAAACCGAGAAGAAGAGAAGAGGCCGAAGGAAAACAAATCCTGAAACCAAGCCATGGGTCTGCAGGTACACGGCTCACCACTCCCTAAATCGCCATCAAATCTTTATTCATCTGATGATCTCCAAGATTGGTTCTTTTTCCCCCCATTTGTTCTGAATGTTCAGTTCCGTTTAGATTGTTGCACTGTAACCCATAGTAGTGTCGGTACGAGCGAGCTTGGTTAGATTGTCCAGAGAAACGATGTAGACTTGGAGGGTCTTAATTTCCGTCTAGATTTGTATGCGTAGCCAAGATCTGGTGGATTCAGACTGTTGGCTCTTAGCAGCACTTGGAAATTGTAGAGGCTGTGCTCATTATCTTCATGCTTAAGAGGGGATCCAATGCTTTTGCGCCGCCCTGACTCCTGAGCGGCAGTTACTGTTGTGTTCATCATGCCTTTGGATGTAAGATGGGAAATTCCCAGTTTGTTTTAAGTATTTTGCGATCTCTCGGGTTTCTATACAAAATTCTATAAAGAAATAGAGTGTGGCGAAGTGTGTGGTTCAAAGACTGGATTTCTTAAAACGATTTACATGAAAGATTTACCTTGTGAAATAGTTTAGCCTAGTATTGCAATCGTGGCCCCCCCAAGGAACATAACATGTGAGCTGTATCTCTGTTGCAGGAGGAATTTGAGGAGTACGCTGAAAAGGCAAAGACCTTGCCTGAGAGCACGAGCAATGAGAACAAGCTGATCCTCTACGGACTGTACAAGCAAGCCACTGTTGGAAATGTGAATACCGGTTAGTATGTAATCACACAGCTACTTTTGTTCTCTTGTTTCTAGTTCCCTTTGTAAGTTTGCAGTGTGGATGAAGCTCTTGGTTTGCAGAAACCCAGTTTAAATGTCATGGCTCAATACTATTCCTAGCATGGATAGTGTTTAACTTTGTGTCATAATACGAATTCCCTAAAAGTTTCACGATTTGCTTCCCCTCCATAAATTAATAAACAGCAGGCCCTGCCAGTTTACTTTCAAGGTTTAACAATTTAGAAATTCAAACCGTGGTGAATACGTATCATGAATTCATGATACTTTACATGATAAGAATATAAAATTGGGGGAGAGAGAGGGGGGGGGGGGGGGGAGGGGGCAAAAAAAAATAAAAACAGGAAAAAAAAAAAAAATAAAAAAAAAAAAAAAAAGGAGGAGGGAGGGGGGGGGGGGGGGGGGGAGAGAGGGCTAAGAATATAAAATACAGGTAAAATCATATAGTAAGAAAACAAAACAGTATTATATAAAGAATAAGATGAACCTATTTACTGTAGAATCTTTTTATTTCTTCCCAAGTTTGGACAACTAACCATGGTTCTAGGATTTGAAGTTTTAGATTAGATGTTGACCAACCTCTTCGGACTTGGGGGTTCAACCAATACTGAAATGTAGTATTCTATGCTCTGTCCTGCAACATCTATTTACTGATGAAATTTGCTGCACCTAGATGCAGATGAATGGTAAATTCAAGTTCATGGGGCTAGGCAGAGTAACTGAACAGTTAAAAAAATGTAATGCTCATATGCTTTTTCTTCCATATCTCACTTGTAACTAAAGTCATAATTATGCTCTGCTTGTGCCGTACTAAATGAACCTCTAGTCCGTTTGACATCAGAATCTAGCCAGTTGCCATTAACTCATGGGATCATGATAGTGTCTCTTGAAACTTATCTGTGTATCTTTTGTTTGTGTTTACAATAGTATTTCTTTTCAACACAATTGTGCTTACATGTTTATTCGTTAATAAACTTTTGAAGACCGTCCTGGCATATTCTACCAGAAGGACAGGGCCAAATGGGATGCATGGAAGGCTGTTGAAGGTTCATATACTTATCTGATTGTTGTATTTTGGGCAGCTTATATATTTTTGTTATTTACCACAATACTAGTGTTCTACATAGATGCATATGCATCTATTCAAGTAGTATCACAAGATATTATAGTACTTGCTAAAACTTTTGAGATTTTGGCAGGTAAACCGAAGGAAGAGGCAATGAATGATTACATCACCAAGGTGAAGCAGCTCCAGGAGGAGGCTGCGGCTGCCACTTCTTAAAGTCTCTTAATAGTTGCCAAACAGCTATTGTCAGCTGAGCTTTATGCCATTTGTTCGTGAGAAATAGATCATTTGATCCACTGGGGATCTGTGAACTATGTACCTGCTTATGTAACTGGTTACCAATGTTATCCATCTATCTACATGTGAAGACTTAATATGTCTGTGTATTAAGGCTGTGTTTGGTTCAGTTTCTAGGAAGTGCGCTTCTGCTGGCCAAACGGGTAGAACACGAAGCTGTTTTTCCAAAATAGGCTGTTTTCATGTAGTATAATTATCCCACACCTTGGACCCTGCTTTGCCTTTCAGCTTTCAGTTTTCCAAATGGGTGAATAAAATAAAGAGATGTTTTCATTTGCTTCAAGGAAGATAACGAGGGGTAGATTTTATAGTTGCTTCAATCAAACGACTTACAGTTTTTTACAGCACATAGGCCACAACAGCTTGGTTTTCCACAGCTCGCTGGTTTACAAACCAGTTTGTATTTGACATAAATCAGTAGGTAAGTATAAGTTTGCCAAAGCTAAAATTACAACAGCTATACATTAAGAAAATAGCACTGCAGTGATCATACGCTTCTTTCTACATATTTGCTCCCCCTCCCCTGATATGGCATGTTAAATGGCAAGAAACAATACTGCCCTGAAAAAAGCATGCTCAGAGCTCAGGGGTATCCATATCCCCAGACTTTCCCGCCGGAGAAGAGATTGAGGCAGAGCACGCACGCGGCCAGCATCACACCTGGGATCCACCAGCCATTGCCGCCGTCGGAGAACATGGCGCACAGCACCAGGCACAGGAGCAGCAGCATGTAGAACCCCAGCCCGGCGCCGCCTCCGCCGCTCCAGTCGCCGCCGAAACCACCGCCGTAGCCGTAGCCGTACCCTCTGTCCGGCCGGTAGTAGTATATGCCGGCGAAGTAGACCAGCACCAGAAGCAGGAGAGCGGTGAGCACGATGTTCTGGATGAGCAACATGACCGCCACCAGCACCACCGGCACCAGCACCACCTCGCTCCGGTTGCCGGCCACGGCCAAGGCGAGCAGTAGCGCGGCGGCGCCGAGGGCGAGGACCACGAGCACGGCGTTGTCCGTCACCGTCTCCTCCAACTCCGTCACCGTCTCGTACCACTCCATCAGGGTCTCTTGGCAGATGACCCATCCCAGCGCCATCACGACGAGGAGCGGCACCACTGGCGACGGCCCCCGGCTCGCCGTCCACGACGGCGGCCCGCCTGGGCTTCCCCAGTAGCTCATGATCACCTCTACTGTTCTACTGAGATTTGTATCTGAAGATAATTTCTTTCTTTGTTTGTTTTTTGCGCTGTTCTAATTAACAGCAGACTGCTTGTTGCAAATGGCAATGCAGGCCTAACAAGTTCCTGGTATATATGGATTCATGTTCATCTTCTTCCAACTAATTTTTAACCACCTGCTTCTGCTTTTGTATGTGTAATGCTGATGTCTGTCTGGACTCTGGAGTGTGGGTAGGGCAGGAGCCCAACTTTGATCTGGTAGATGAGCTGATCCCAGAGAAAGATGACACTGAAGACAAGGACTTGCAGGTCAGGTCATTCTCATGATTAAGTCACAATCACAAACTAATTGAACTAGGGTTTAGTGAAGAAAATATTCTTTTTATCGACTCCATTAAGACTTAAAAGCCGGTTGAGTAAGCTGAAAATGATGGCTGATATCATGAGCTGGACCATGGATCACTTCAACCACAAAAACTGTCAACCCATAGTGGGAGTAGTTATGAGTCTCAGTACAATCTGTCTTATTGTAATAGATAAAAGATAAGGCAGTGGCAAAGCTTATGTTACCGGTCACGAGACAAAACTACAATTTGTTCAGACTGACCACAAAGTTCAGTGAATATAGCACATTGGTTTCTACAAGTCATAAAAAAAAGGTTGCTTCTGTATGATTCTAGAATCTGTGCATGACATGATTCCTATATCTTTGATCTTTGAAGTTTGGATTGGAGCTTGAGTGGTAGAAACTTTTGTGACAAAATCTCTATGCTGACGAGAGCAGTATTGACAATGGAAGCATTTCTGAAAAGCGTGCTGCCTTTCAGTAATAAAATAAAATTGAGTAACTTTATAACCAACAGTGCATGAAAATTAGACAAGCCATTAACCTCAAATATTGTATATTTCCTTTCGATTTTATGTATATCACTCAGAATGTTTTGTGAGATGGAGTACAGCAGCAGTCAGCTGAGCTTCTTGTGCACAGCAAAAATTTGGATCTGAAGAATGAGCAGCCTATTGCAGGCCATACACAAGCAGAGCCCCTACTCCGGCGATGCCGATTACAAAACTTATGATCACCGCAATAGGCGGCAGCGCACCGCCGATGGCCTTCCCAGTGGCAGCATCATACTTTGCAAATCGCTTCTTTGGCGCATTGCATTGTGGGCATCCATATTCATCAGGCTGCAGCCATACAGAAAATGGTTAAACTTCATCAGACGAAAACTAAAATACAGTACTTAATTAGATATAAACAGAAAAGGTAAACACTAGTTCTGTAATTGATTTAGAGAGAGAGATGCATTGCTTACCTGTTCTTCAAAAGGCTTGGGTAGGAAGTATATGAATCCACAATCAAGGCAGATGTGCGTTGCTCTCTCCTGAAAAAGGGGACATTTGCAGTTTATAAAATACATGCAGAGGCTTCAAGTTGGAGAAAAAAAAGGCATGGTTATGCTGATCCTGCCTTTTGTGCATCAGTCAACTTCCGTCCAAACCGAGGCGGTGCCGGCCTCTTAGGTAGGCGCTTCACATCAACTTCGGCACCCCTGAGATCACTCAGATGAGATTTGGGGGAAGTATAATCAATTCACTAAATTTTGCAATATCAAATCATAAGCCCTAACCATGTAGCCAGGATAATCCAAGGGAAGAAGTGTGTACCTGCTCACGACAAAGTAGACGGAGTCTGGCTTTGCTTGGATGGCTGTCTTGGTGAACCCAAGCTTATCTGCAGGCCACAGCTCATCTCCAAAGAAGCTACTTGTGTACAAGACCTGGTCGCCGGCTTTCAGACCAGCTCTTGCTGCATTCCCTCCAGATTCCACAGACTAATAATCGCATGCCGAAGAAACAAATCAATCATAGTTACTGTTTGCAATACTTGCCTCCAGATTCAGAGAATCATACTGAAGTGAACATGTTGTTTACATAGAAGCAATTAACAATTGGATCTTCAGCTTCAAATCATAACTAGTGCTAGAATTTTGAATTCTATGAAGCAAGGTGGCTAGTATATTTATGAAACATCAGCTCGTGGCTGAAATCTGAATTCCACGATCATGCCGGGCGACAAGGACAGAAACTAGCCAATTGATAGTGAGATAATGGAACGGTGAATAAATCTGAGGAGGAAGATCAAATAATTTGGGGCTTTATCTCTAATGGTAGATACTCAGTACAATCTTTGTATGCGGTGATCAGTCACAGAGGAGTTATACCAATGTATGTCCATGCTGTTTGGAAAATTAATATTCCACCTCGGATTCAGTTTTTTTTTTGTGGTTGTTAACTAAGAACAAGTTACTTACTAGGGATAATTTGGCTAAGAGAAGAGAGGTCTTGGACCAGTCTTGTCTTTTCTGTAGTGAGAGGGAGTCTATTTGCCATCTGTTTTTTGATTGTTATGTGCTATGTTACACGGATACTCTAAGGGGGGTGACGTATTCGTATCCGATACTCATCGGATACGCGGATACGGATACTCGGATACACCATTTTAGTGGGTTTTGTTTTTAGAAAGTGCGTATCCGCGTATCCGATACGTATTATATCCGATACTCGTACCCGTACTCGTGTAACGTAGGTTATGTGGCCAAATGTTGCTGGAGTACTATTTCCAAACTTCTAAATTCCAGGGAAGTGGTAAATTTTGAGTATGTGGCCACTAGATGGGTTGCTAGTAAAAAGCATGAACTGTACAATATCATTAGCTCAGCGGTTTTGTGGTGTCTGTGGAAATTCTGTAACTCTGTGTGCTTTCAGGGAGCAATTTGGTTAAGGCAAGAGAAGTTTCTTAGTGATGATTGTCAAGATGTTGGGGGGGATGGGCACCGATGTACAGCCAGGATCTAGGCAGGAGAGTTGAAGCTAGCTTTTGTGCAGCAATTGCAAAACCAGGCTACTGGACCGCCAAGAATCGACTGGCAGGGCAGGGCTCTGAAGTGATCAAGACTGGGATCGCCGGCTGCTCTTCATTTGTGACGGGGCTGTTTGGATGCTCCTCATCAACCATCACACCAATGAAGACTTCACTTGATGGTGACCCAAAGTAACCAAAATGTATTCAGGTAGTGGTTCTGTTGGCTTTTAAGGCCTTTTTCTGTTTGTGGCGGGCGCGCCAATTCGCTGGAACTTAACTGTCTTGAACGCTTTAAGATCTATAAAGCGGAGGAAACCTTTTCTCTGAAAAAAAAAAAACAAGGACAGGATCGCAGGAAGCAATGAAAACGCAAGTGGAAGAGGACTAACAGTGATGACGACGCCACCGCCGGGCTTCTGGCCTAAGGCTAACCCAAGTGGCTTGTCGACCTCCACCTCAATGTTCTTGGCGGCGGTCCTCGCGTTCACCTGCAGCAGCCTCCGCCGCGCGCCGCCGCCTCTCCGGTGGCCGGCGGCCGCCCACCTCCTGTCCACCAGCGACACCCCATGGAAGGCAGTCTTCTGCTGCACCATGCACACGAACATCAGCGATCACAAGGAACAAACCAACGACAGCAAGAACGGACGCGATCCCTACTCACAGTCGTTGATGCCGAGATGATGGAAGGAGGCGCCTGCTGCTGAGCTCTGATGATGGAGCCGTGCTTGGGGAGGGAAGGGGCAGCCACGGAGGAGAGCGTGGCAGCCATGGTGAGGGGCTGCGAGGATGGCGGCAGGTGGAGGTGTGGACCTGCCGAGGTGGAGGAAGGGGATGGCTGCTGGCTCTGCCATTTGGATGGATGGATGGAGATGCGGTGGTGTGCTCTGCCTGTGGCTAAGGCAAGAGTGGTGCTCATGGCCTCTGGTCGTGTGGAAACTGTGCGGCTGACACTGACTTGTCGGGACACAGTGCACGCGCCCATTTCCTTTTTTTCTGTTTGGCACGAGGTGACATTGCAGTTAATAAGTAACCAAAATGATACTGGAACATGTCGGATGGAGATAAAACACTGCAGGAACGTTGCGATTACTTCATGGTTCTAAGAATTATATCCAAAGCACAGACAATGTGTTTATTGCACGATACATAACATGCATAAGCAATTCTTAATCATCACATAACATCCAGGCTGATCCATGAATGACGTATTCACATGTCATCCTATCTATACAAAGATGTCCTTTGACGCCAATGAATCATCATGACAAGATTCAAAGGCTATTGTTGTTCAGGAGCGCAGAGCGTCAGTGGCTCGTCATGACACAACACGAGTGCACTGTTCCACCGCGTCAACTGTAAGGAAACATCCAAGAGATCCAATCAAACTGAGACGAGTAATAGAAAAAACAGATGGTACTTTTTTTTGGGGGGGGGGGGGGGGGGGGGGGGGGGGGAAAAAAAACTGTTTATGGTATTTGTTTCTGCGGGTGTTCTCCCCCCCCTCTTCCTGAGATAGTGATTCTCGTTTCTCGTTTGCTCTTT
>Ga0182004_10000854_pt1 | contig 20575 bp, 16 predicted proteins | sample Sormic07211540_1_FD_120479 | JGI IMG/M metagenome (GOLD analysis project Ga0182004, IMG submission 120479) | Endophyte microbial communities from Sorghum bicolor roots, Mead, Nebraska, USA - 072115-40_1 MetaG | ecosystem: Host-associated > Plants > Roots > Unclassified | place: USA: Nebraska...
ACACACACACGACCCCCTCGCTCGCACCAGCCGCTGCGCTGCGTCGGCTCTACGCTCTGGGCTCGTGTCCCCCGCGGCCTCGGGTCATGTCGGGCCGGCGTTGCCATGCCGCTGCTGTGGCGTGGTCCCCGGGCCTTGACCGAGCGAACGCTTTTGGGTAGCCTGCTTGCGTGGCTTGCACAGTGGCAGACACCGCTTTTGGGGGAGGCCGTTCTTCTCCTCCCCGTCTCGGCACGGCAGCTCGCTGGCTTCCCGCCGGTGCGGTTTGAATCGAGTAGTGGTAGGAGTAGCAAAAATGATTGACGAGAAAAAAGGAGGGAAAGTGTGGGCCGTGGAATCGGGGGAAAAAAAAAGAGGGCTCTGGTTGACCGATGATTGACGAGACGATGCGAATCTCTTTGCGGCGCAGGCTTTTTCCGCTCGGCGTCGGCTTTCCTCAACCTGCTCATGGGCACGCTCAAGATCGTCGCCGACTACTACCCCGGCCGCCTCCACCGCGCCTTCGTCATCGACCCGCCCTCCCTCTTCTCCGTCCTCTGGAAGGTACGTGCCGTGTCGTTGTCGTCTTGCTTGCATCATCAACTAATAATTAAGCATTGCTTGATCAAAACACAAACCTAGCTACGGGATGAACATAACAGTGGCATGCATGTTGTGCAGGGAGTGCGGCCGTTCGTGGAGCTGGCGCCGGCGACGGCGGTGGTGTGCTCCCTGGACTTCGAGGACTCGCTGGAGGACGCCTCCTTCACGGCGTACCCGCGGACCGCGTCGCTGCGGTACGAGCCGGCGGTGGCGGCGGCGGCCGCCGTCGTGGGGAAGGCCGGTGTCGGGTCGGCCTCGTCGCGGTTCTCCGTCACCCCCACCGACAACCCTATCAAGCCGTGGTACCTCTCCACCATCCCCACCTCGGTGGGCTCCCGTTCCGTGGTGCCCACCTCCAGCAGCCCGTCGCTGGTCGGCGCGTCCCCGCTCTCCGCGCGCTCCTTCTCCTTCGCCTCGCCCGCCACGCTGCGCTCCACGGCCGCCACGCCGCCGCCGTTCCCACGCGGCGGCGTTGGTGCGCCGCCCCTGACGCCGTCCTCCGCCGCCAAGGGCCCCCACAAGACCCCGCCGCCAGCGCAGCATTTCCCGCGGACGCCTCGGCCGTCGTTCCTGCAGTCGCCGTCGATGCTGTTCGCGTTCCGGAAGGAGGGGCAGGGCGCCAGCCGCGTGGAGCGCGAGCGCGAGTCCTTCCTCCCGTACCTGCGCTTCTACCGCCGGCCCTACGACGAGATTTCCTACCGCGCCAAGATGCGCCCGCCGCTCGGCGGCCTCATATCAATCGTCGGCGAGAAGTTCAAGCAGAAGCCGGTGCAGCAGCCGCTGCGTCGGCACGCCGGGCTCCACCACCACAACCACCATTACCAACAGCAGCAGAGGATCTGATTCTCATCTCGGTACTGCATCTGCAATGCATGGCGACCAGAGAATTTTCTCCATACAGCATAAATCCAATGCTATATTATGCTAAGTTAATCTTTTGCCAACTTTTTTTCCTCTCTCTCCAGTACTTAGTGCCTATGATATTCTTGAAGCCATGTATAATAACGTCCCCAAAAATGTGAGTAAAATCGCCCCCTTTCTGCACCGGACTCTTTGCTGATCTCATTGTCGTCGACTGTTCGATCTGCACCATTATTTCCGATCCATTCAGCATGCGCTTGGGTCGAACCGAAATTTAAATCTTGGCATTCAGAAAGTGCTTGTACGTATCATACGACGTTCGTTTCAAAGTTGATGAAGCACGCGACAATGTCACACGACAGCAGGATCGGGTCCACGGCCTCCCACACAGTTCAACGCAGAAGCTTACCGGCAAAGCAAAGCTCCATGGGTGATGACGCATGATCAGTTAGTAGGACTAAGGACGTGCCTCTCTTAGGTCACGTACCGTTGAGAAATTTGAAACGCTGAGAGTGAGGAAGAAGAAAGTGACGTGGAGAGCCGCGACGGTTTTTGCCTTTTCGAGCTTTTGCCGTAACCCGGCCTGTCGGCCACTCCGTGAAACGCCCAAAGCATCCATTACTCTCCAAACACCTTTTGATTTTTCCGTGTAAGTTTGTTTTGCTTTGAGATGATCAGGGTTGACGCTCTGTGCTTTCCTACGAGAGCTTACAAAAAACAAAGAGAACCATGATGACCAAACCATGCAAGATGATCCATCCAAACTGAAATTTAAACTGGGCTGGAAGTAGTAGCAAACATAGTAGTAGGCGTGAGCAGCTTGGTCTCCTTTTTTTCTTCTCGAGTTCTGGTAAAGCGACGCAATGCAAAAGCACAGGGTGTATCGTGTATGGGATGCAATCCTGAATCCCCTCTTTTGCGACGGCTGCTGCTGCTAAAACAATTGATCGCCCGCAACAGTGATGCAGTTGCTTTCACTGATCCAGAGGCAGGATCTGCTTCGTGTGGGCCGGGCTGGATCCATCTTTGGTTTCGTCCGAGAAAGATCACTACGCATTCTCGCTCCATTTGGGCGAACTGGGGAAAAAAGAAAGAAAAAAAATGGCTGAACAGTCCCATCTTTTCACATGATTTACACCTCGTTTATTTTGCTGTGTACTGCGTGCTGGAAATACAGTCTTGTTGGATTTCGTGTGTAGCTCTGACAGATATACGATGAGTGTGCATAGTATCTACGTGGACCAGTGTGTGTAACTCATCTTTCCAGACATGTGAGCTAGATAAATCCCGACTGCACTCGCACAGTTGGATTTGATCATTACTCTGGGTAAGTCCACCTTGATTACTTCCAAAGGATCTCAAAAGATGAAGAAGAGTGAATTGATCTATGCTGTGAGGGAGCTCAATCTTGGTAACTACAACCGTAAATCAAAAACAAGAATCGAAATGAAAGACAATTTTGACTAATTGCTCTTCCTTTCATACCCACGCGTGTAGTATTTCCACGTAGTACTTTGCGGTGCTATAATTCTTGTTATATCAATTCTCGTCTTGCATTGGTACGTGACCATCATGTATATAGTATTACTAGTGCATACAATACAAGACTGCAAGTATATACTGCATCCTGAAAGCGTATGGATCCTTACGAGCGGACATCTTTTCTACGTACCGTGTGCTTTTGGCCCGATCTCTCCCGTGCAAATGGAAGAAGAAAAATGCATGCGAGCTGGATAAACACGTGAAGTCACGGGCCAACCAGTCCCCTCGTACCTCAAGAGACACGACGCTACGGTCGAGCAGCACCTGGCTACAGGGTACAGGCTTCGAACCGCAGAAACGGTCGGTCTGCCTGCCCGGCGCATCGGACGGAGGACACGCGCGCACTGTAGCGCCGGTGTCGCCACGGCGACCGCGCGCGCACGCTCGCACGGACGCACAGGCGAGAGGACACGCGATAATAATACTAGTATCGCCCCGCCCGGTGGCGCACGGACGCTGCCGGCCGGGCGCGCCGTGCCGTGGCTCGCACGCAGTCGACCGCGCGCGCCCGGCCTCCCCCAGCCGTTTTCCAGGCATCCCGGGCACGGCCACGTACGCCCGCGCGCGACACCCGGGGCCGTGTCTCTTTCTTTACTCGTCTCAAGCTTCCAACGAGCGAGCCAGCCACGGCGCGCGCGCGCGTTCGCTGTGGTCGGGAGCCTCCGTTCCGTGCCGAGCAGCGCGAGCTGGGCGCGTCAGCTCGTGACTTCTTTGTTCATCTCGAACGCAGAAAGTCCACGAACCGCTTCTCCGTGGCGGCATCGGCCGGGGCGCGGGCGGTGTCCGTAGCCGGCGTCGCGGCCCCGCGGCATCCCGTTGCGCCCGCACGGCGTCCGCCCGGGGCCAAGGGAGAAGGCTCCAAGGCCGCGTCCTCCGATCCTCTCTCTCTCTCGGGCTCAGCCCGACCGGTCCCGTCCAGCGCACAGTTTGATGCCGACGGGTGCGCGCGTCGCGCCGAGACGGCGTGCATCGTTGTTTGGGGCACGCTTGGGCCGAACGGGCGGGCACGGCTCGCTCCTGACGTCTTCCCGGGTGTCCGGTTCCCGTCGAGGCATTTCTTGCAAGGGCTGACCTTGGTACCAGTATCAGCGGAGGCTAAACTAAGTCACCGTCCTTTCAGCCGTATTGACGTTGGCTGTTCTCTTGTTCTTGTCTGCTTCTCCGTTGCGAAGCTCTGTAGTGTTCAGTGTCTTGGGACTGTAATCTCACATCGCAAGGATGAGTGGCCGGCTGGTGCTTGGACGTCATAAGCTGCCTCCTGCCTGGCATTTGATTCCTGTGCAACAAGAAGGCTGATCAGAAAAATAGGGTGGGTCAGTGAATGGAATTTAAAAATCAGTTAGGACCGGCATCTAGCACCAGTTTGAAGTTTGATATAATAGTAATAGGACGCGAGTGAAGAAGACGGACAGCGACGAGAGAACATCAGCGGACACTGTAAGTAAATCCATGGCCAAAATTGCCATCATACGAAGTCGTAGAAAATGTTTCCTTGGTTATCTTGTGGAACCGGAGTTCATTTGAGACAACAGTGCCATGCTTGCCACTTGACCATGGCACAAACGAGAAGAGATGACCAAATTAGAACTACACAGTATGTAGTCACAAAAGGCTGACTTGCCTTCGATTCCTTGTTCGAGAGGAAGCATAAAGACATTGCTGATGTACAAATCCAAAAGCAGCACCCTTTATAGACTCATAGCTTTCTCTTCCAAAAAATTTTTACATATAGGCTTATTGCTATTGATAACCAGTGATATAAGCTATGCAAGATCTTACTAGCAATTTCCTCTCATTGACTGTAAGATTATTGTATACATGACTGAAGACAATAAGGGTAATAAAACGTTTAGCCTTGAAACGGTCCAGAACAACGAACGTCGTTTCCATGTCTCTGCACCAGCATACTGCATATACTGTGAAATCCTTGCCCTTTTTTGTGGTGGTACTAGGCTGTTATTTGTTAAACTGAAGACTGAATCCCAATGATACCTGCAAGTTATTGACAAGTGTATTTTTAAGTGTCAAAGATCATAAGGCTTTATATATGCAACGTAAAGCAGCTTCCATTTCACAAGAACCTATGCATTTATACTTCTAGTTTTGAACTTTTTGTTATGCTTGCTTCAAAATTTGTTATTAAGGCCCTGTTTGGCACAGCTCTAAGCCTCTAACTCTAGGAAATCTATAGACACGGTTGCCTAAAGCTCTAGGAAGTCCTGGATTTAGAGCTGCAGAGACGTTAATTGTAGTTACATGACTCATTTTTATTTATATTTTAGATTAAGTAAAACTAGTTAAACCAATTTAATTAGTCTAAAAACTACAGATCCAGCATAGATCTCAGAGCTAGAGCTGTGCCAAACAGGCCCTAAGAAAAATGTCAGTCTCTTTCCAATAATTAGCAACACTACAAATTTAAAAGGCTTGGCCTTTACCACATCCAATTCTAGCTCCTGCATTTCCTGTTGACTTACTGAGTTCATGGCCACCTTCAAAATATTAAAGGAACATGGTCAGGAGCAGTTAAACATATGAGGATGCCTCACACTGGAACAAGTATTCATGAATCTGAAGTGTGATGATTTTTCCAGGCAAGGAGAAACAAGGATCGAAATACTTTAGATGTTCAAAGTGCAGCAGGGCAATAGGCAACAAGGATCAAAACTAGGTACAAGTGCTCATTAAATAAAATGAGTGAAAAACAGGTAAAAAAATACGAAAAAAACTTTTTCTCTACTTGTAGCATTGAAGCGATATATCTGTGGCAATTGAACCTGTAGGCTGTACTCTGTGGCCAGTACTCATAAGCATTCAATTCCAATGTGTTACTATTTGACAACTTTGGTAATGGTTTTGTCACATACTATGCCGTTATGAATGCTTTTCTTTAGCCAATGCTATCTCTGTACCAACTACTGCTAAGGAGAACTCAATGGAGGAAATGATCTCACGAAGCCAATTTTATGTACAAAAAAATAAATAGATACTAAAGTTTTGACTAGTAGTTCGTGGTTTCCAAGTATTGCATGATGCAGCAAATGGTATGGTAATGCTGCAACATGGTGCTACCCTGAAGCCACAGCAGCCATGATTGAATGAGGACACTTGATGAGCAACAAATGACATTGGTATTAGCTGGCAATAAAATCTCCATTGAGCAAGTGGCAAAATCAGATTCTGTCCCAAAAAGAAAGCCATCCTAGTTTTGTCCTAAGTCAAACAATCTTAAGTTTTGAGCATGTTTATAGAGAAAAGTATCAAGATTTATGACACCAAATATACATACTATGAAAATATAATCCATGATGAATCTAATGATACTTACTCCCTTTGTTCCAAATTATAAGACGTTTTGGCTTTTGTAGATACATTACTTTAACTATGTATCTAGACATAGTGTATACCTAAGAGCATAGCAAAAGCTATGTGTATCTAGAAAAGCCAAAATGTCTCATAGTTTGGAATGGAGGGAGGATTTTGCATCATAAATATTGGTGCTTTTTTATAAACCTGGTCAAACTTGACAAAATTAGAATAACCTTTTTTGGACAGGAGTAAAATATTTCAGGAAACACAAGGTCCCATCTACATTAATGATGAACATACAAGGTCCAATCTACATTATAAGGAGAGTTCTTCAATTTTTTAGGAGCTACAATATAGCACTGACAATACAAGCATACTTACCCCTCCCCAGGTCATCAGGATCAGCATGGACAACAACTGCCCTTCCTAGTATGGAATGAGGCCCACTCAGTGAAATCTTCAGAAAGCAGCAGAGATAGGTTATCAGTTGATCAATATTAACAGGATTATATTACATCCTTCAAGATGACCGAACCTGTAAGTCCCTTATGAACACTTCTGCAACTCCTGAAATAAGCATGTGAAGCATTATTAGGGTACAGGGAATATTTCATAAACATACATCCCTCGTACCGACTAAAGGATCTTAGACTAGGCTTAGTACTAACCATCTTCGTTTGCTACTATGTTTCCCAGGTCACCCGCATGTCGTTCCTTATCAAATGGAGCTCCATGGGGCTTATTGTGAGGGTTAAAATGGGGCCCTATGAAGCCAACAAATTTGTCAGACCAGCATAAAAATGGTGGAAATCAGCCTGTTTATAGCATAACCATTGTGAGATACTAAGGCATATACTTCAAATATAGCTTTCTCAAGAAGGCATTACATATTCCATTATCCCTTGATCATGGTTAGTGTTACAAAAGGATAAACTCCAACATAGTAATGATGTAACATCTGACACCTAGCCGCTGCAGGATTCTAATTTCTAGTACACTAACACCACAAAGGCAAGGATGATGTAATAATAGAAGCTATAGCAAACATTGAATTTCACAAAACTCTATTCTTTACCAATGTTAAGTGATTGTCCATTTCATCAATAGTTGCTCAAGTAGTTTCATTCACTAGCAATTGTGAATTTGTAACAGATGAGAGGTTTAGTAAATCTTTTGCTGGAGACATCGCCCCTACAATAATTGCTACAGCAACAAGTATATACATATATAAAACCAGCAATTCTGCACAACACTTGTTCAATGTAAACATACATATAACTGGCAATTCTGCACAACACTAACATATAAACCTACCATACCATATGGCTACATCTTTATTGTACAACTGATTTAGTTCACAAAATTCTAAACCCCAATTATACACCTTGGTAGATTAGCTGAGCCGCTTCAAAACTTTAGTACAATAGCGAATCATTATTATATCTTTAGTAGTATTCCCAATTCAACAGCAAAAGTGACAAAATAAGCAACCATAACAGGCAAAGAAGGCGGCGCACCGGTTGAGTTGCAGCCATTGGTAGTGTCGCCAAAGACGTGGATGTGAAATCCATGCCTTCCCGGAGTCAAGCCCGTGACCTTGCCCCTCACCTCGGTGTACCCTAGCAGCCACAGGAGAGCAAGCACCAACAGAGAAAAGAGGTGAGAGAGGACTTCCGACGGGCATAGGGAATACAGTCACACAGAGTTCGAGAGATCGGCTACTGGTGGAGGGGTCCTCGAAGAAGTGGAGGGCCCCGGCGACCGTGCTGTTGGCGCCGCCGCCGATGAGGGCAACCCCTTTGAGTCCGCCGGCTTTCCCTGCCATTTTTCTTCGTCCGTCGTGGTGCTCTCTCTGCTTCGGCTTCGTCGGCTCTTCCTGCCTCTCTTTTTTCGCTGTTTGTCCAACGAACCAATCCGGCCCACCGAGAAATTAGGATGCCCATGAAAATGGATCCGGCCCACTAAGAAAGACCACCGACAGTTGTCCGCTATCCAGTTGGCCCGTGGTTGATACAGACGTGGGACCTACTGTGTCAGTGTCCGATCTCCTGTGACCAACCCTTCCCCTCCAGTCCTCCACGAACCGGGCTCCGGCCGGCTACCTCCTCGTCTCCGGCTCTCCGCCCTCCTCCATCGCCCCCCAACTCGGTCGTCTCGCGTCTCCGAGAGAGAAAGGTAGATGACTGATGCCGTCGGAGAATGAGGGGTGATCTGCGCTGAATCGACAGTTCGGCATGCTCGTCGCCGCCGCCTCCGTTCACTAGCAGGTCTGCACCTGCACGCTACCATCTTCATTAGAACCCTACCGTTTAATTGGAAGTGGAGCTGCGGTAGCTTTTTTTCTTCTTCTTCTCCTATGTGCCTCATTTGTTCCCACAATAAAAATCACTGTCTTAGTTTCTATCACTATAGGTACTTCTCTGACGAATCGATCGCCCATCCAATGTTTTTGTTAAGAAATCAGTTTCTAGTACTATATCTATGGAAGTCATCTGTAAAATATTCTGCATGTATTTGGTATCTTATTTAGTGTAAAGGACGGCAATGGCTTTGCTGTGATTTTTATAAGATGGTATAAAGGGGGAAAATTTGTTATGGGAACAACTAGCCAAACATACTGATAATATTTGTTGAAGTATCATAATCACGAAATAATACCCTCCATTATTCAGTGATTATGATACATGAACAAACACTATCTGTATCTATGGCTCAATTTGATAGCATGGATGTCTTTTTTGGGTTGAGCATTTCTCCGGTCAGTAACTGGGGCATCCCCCCCCTCCCCCCCCCCTCTCCCCCCTCTCCCCTCCTCTGAGTCTCAGTTTCTCAAGAAGATCTGTACACCCGTTGATCCAATGAATTGAGAGGTTCAGTGATGAGAAGCAAACACCTCCATGGCTCCATACCTTGTGGATTTCCTATAAATGTCCTGACCTAGCTTTTCGGTGTGTGCTGTTCCTATGGCCATCTCATATACTTCCTCCATTCCAAATTATAAGTCGCTTTGACTTTTTTCAATCATCCATTTTGCTATGTTTCTAGACATATTATATCTAGATTTGTAGCAAAATGGATGTACCAAAAAAATTCAAAGTGAATTATAATTTGGAACGTAGGGAGTACTTAACACCACAGTACCACAGCATGTTTTGTCTTCAATATGCTCAGTGAACCGAGTGAACCACTGATCAAGAAATGCATCTGCTATGGCATCCATCCTTACCCATTAATAAGGAATGTAGTATCTTCCAAGGGGTCCTCACGTCTCCCAATGCATTGCACACGGCACATACTGCCCTTGTTCTTTTTTGCTGTTTATTGTTTAGGATATCAAGTCATCAACACGGTCTCTATAGAGGTATTTGACTTTGGCGTTTATAGCAGGATTTGCTGTGACTATAGTATTATTATGATATTGAAGTATGTTTCTTGTGACTAATGACTACTCTACTAATATATCTTTCACGTGACATTTTTAATACTTATTTTATTTTATCTCAAACCATCACACCAGTTCAACCAATCTTCACAGTTCTACTCTGGCAATCATGAACAGGTGTAATGCAATAGCAAACAGGGAAACAAATGGGAGGTACAACCATGCAACCCAAGCACTCCTGGTTGACTGATACCAAAGGAAAATAACCATGCATCCAGATGGGATGACTCAATACTCAGCTTCCTCATCATCATCTTCAACTTCAGCTCCGACTTCCTCATAATCTTTCTCCAGTGCCGCAAGATCCTCCCTTGCCTCTGAGAACTCCCCTTCTTCCATCCCTTCACCGACATACCAATGAACGAATGCACGCTTCGCATACATGAGATCAAATTTGCGGTCAATACGGGAAAAGACCTCAGCCACAGCTGTGTTGTTGCTGATCATGCAGACTGCTCGTTGCACCTTGGCCAGGTCCCCTCCAGGGACTACAGTTGGTGGTTGGTAGTTTATCCCGCACTTGAAGCCAGTAGGGCACCTGTGCATGAGGCAACAGAGAAAGATGTTCATGTCTCGTGCAGCTACATTTTCGCTAGAAAACAGTCTATAATCTAATATAACTTGGTAAGAGTTGTGAGCATATACCAGTCAACAAACTGCACTGCTCTCTTGGTCTTGATTGAATGGACAGCAGCATTCACATCTTTTGGCACAACATCACCACGGTACATCAAACAGCATGCCATGTACTTACCATGCCTGGGATCACATTTTGCCATCACACTTGATGGCTCAAACACAGAATTTGTGATCTCAGGAACAGAGTGTTGTTCATGGTAGGCCTTCTCCACTGAGATAATTGGAGCATATGAAGAGAGCATGAAGTGTATCCGGGGATAAGGAACAAGGTTGGTCTGGAACTCAGTTATGTCAACATTAATGGCTCCGTCAAACCTCAGTGACGTGGTTAGAGATGATATAACTTGAGATATAAGCCTGTTCAGATTGGTGTATGTTGGACGCTCAATGTCAAGGGACCTCTTGCATATGTCATATATAGCTTCATTGTCAAGAAGCACAACAACATCGGTGTGTTCAATCAGGGAATGTGTGGAGAGCACGCTGTTATAAGGCTCGACCACAGCAGTTGAGATCTGCAACAGGAAATGGTTTCAGTACAGAGTTCTTGTAAGTTACAATGACAGGTAAACCTCCTTTGCAAGCTTTTGTTATCTGATTGAGAAGACAAGCCTATGCCTTTAGCTAGGTATATGAAAATAGTAATTTTGCATATTAACTCTTTTTACTCACTCTTGTCTCAACTCTCAAGCATACAGATTTAGATATTGTACTATTAACCACTATGTGGGCATAAACATTGATATTAATATTCTTCACTCACACATTTTCACTGTCTAGACATAGATGGTCTCGCACAATATCCGGGCTTTGAGTCTTATACTTAATATAGTAAATCTCATGAAGATCCTTTGAGAGTTATTTTTACTACAATGAATGATAGGTGGATGGTCAGTGAAGGATATATTTCTGTATGCAAGCTATGTCTTATTGCAAGAATAAATGGAGTTCTTCTCACTGACACAGGTAGCTCAACTGTAATGGCCATAAAATTTATGCTTTATCATAGCTCTTCCAGAAACTTGACAAAAACAACATACTTGTTGGAAAGATAAGGTAAAAGTCCGAAATAATTAGATTAGCTTTTCAAGTAAAAAAACTCAAAGTAGGACTTATCTATACTTTTCTTATAAAGTTACTATCAAATATTTAATTTATCATTTTATTGAATTTGAGATTTTTGTTGTATATCAAAACTGATGACAAGATGGATATTTTTGTATCTGTAATCTTGCCAAATCACGATTCAGATCTACCATTGAAGTGATTTCTTTTTAATGGTTCACACTTAATACTACAATTCTTTTCTTGAGATGGTAATTTAGTCTGTAATTAATTGCCCACAAAGAAACTGGAACTTCAGCTACTTTTGGCTGTGGCCTCAAAACTGCAAACTACTGTAGACAGTGCTAGTGCAGCCGCAGCCAGCTGAAACGAGCGGGCTTAGTAATTGTGATGACCAAATGATGCATACATAAATGGTCTCAAATTATCATTTTGATACCTGTGGGGAAGGATAGATGGTGAAACCGAGCTTTGACTTCCTACCATAATCTACGGATAGACGCTCTAAAAGTAGCGAACCAAGGCCAGAGCCGGTTCCACCACCAACAGCATTGAAAACCAGAAAACCTTGAAGACCAGTGCAGTTGTCTGCCAATTTTCTTATCCGATCAAGGCAAAGATCTACTACTTCTCTTCCAACTGCAGCAGAAAAACATATTGTAAAACTTCGGATATTACTCCATCCCCAAACAGGATAGTTATTAATAAAGAGCAGAGAACAGTTCCAAAGCATTGTAATTTTTTCAAAATAAGTGCCCCAGGTAAAGAAAGTGATGTTTTTTGTATGATATGAAGTCATGGACAATACTACAGAAATCATGGCATAGGATGGTTGAACGTTTAAATTATAAGATCCTGACCCCTGTATAATATCCAAACTGTTGTGGATTAGTTCTACCTGCCACTTGCTAGTACTATTCAAACACACAAATTTGTTCTTTACGCATTTGCAATGCACCAAAGTTCAAGATAGGGCTTTCAAACCCCAATTATTTGTGCTCAATTCAATATTGCATTTTAAATTGCAAAACACATTTTCTGTTCTCCAGGAAATGGCTCAGGGTGAGGGACAACATGTCACACCTGTGTAATGTCCACGGGCAAAGTTGTTTGCAGCATCTTCCTTGTGTGAGATGAGCTGCTCAGGATGGAAAAGCTGACGGTATGCCCCGGTCTTCACCTCGTCAATCACAGTGGGCTCCAAGTCGACAAACAAGGCCCTTGGAACGTGCTTCCCTGCGCTCGTTTCACTGAAGAATGTGTTGAATGCATCCCTCGCAACCCCAACAGAGTTGTCACTGCAAGCAAACAGCCAAGGTTGAGAAATTGGATGCTGTAAAATAGGTGAGTTGGACACAAAAATCGGTGTCACATGCTTATCCTGCTTGTTGACAACCTGAGCTTCTTAATATGCAGGTTTTTTTTATCCGATCATGGCCCTTTTTTAACTTTTTTATAAGCAAGTGGTTTTGAACGCAGGGGTGCCATCAACTCGTAAAAAAAGAGCATCCAGCAAAGTTTCTCTAGCTTTTACTTCGGGCTGTGATACACAAGATTGTCCTCAGGATTATGAATATTCCAGGATTATCTCCAAAATACAACCTTTTTGAGGCTATGCTACAAGAACCCAGAAGTCAGCCCTATCTGAAACAATTATCTGAGCTAGAATCATCTGAGATAGATCAAAACTCGACTGAATTCTTAAGGAAGGATGAGATAAACAGAAAGTGCGGAAATTGGAACGGAAAAGGACCTCACCTGGGCATGAGGCCATCAGGCTGGATACCGTGCTCGAGGCAGTAGAGCTCCCAGCAAGAATTCCCCACCTGGATGCCTGCCTGCCCGATATGGATGCTGATGATCTCCCTCATCTCCCTCCCTTCCTCACGCTCTCTCGCTCTGCCTCTGAATCAGGTTATGCAGCCTCGGGAGTTCCGAAGCAGGGAAAGGAAGGGAAGAAGCCTGAGGGCCGAAAAGGCCTGCACCACTGCACACGGAAGAAGGGGGCGTGCGGCAGGGTAGAAGGGAAGAAAAGAGGACAAGGCAGCGTAGCGGCGTCAACGGGAACGTTCTTCAGAAAGCAGACAGCGACCGATGGATTGCGCTACACTACACACGTCGGACGGAAAGCGACCCGGACAAAAATCAATACTCCTGCGATGGCTACTATATAGGGCCGCTGGAGATGATGATCGTCTACTCCAATCTGTCTGCTATGCTATGGTGGCAATCTGGCAGCAGTGCTGGAATTATTTGCCTGGCAATCTTGTCATTAGCTTTTTGCTGCGACAGGGTTAAAAAGTGCAAGAATTCCACGTTTTTGTGGTGCTGGGTTCTTTTTTTTCGTTTATGTGGAAAATGACTGTTTACGAGAAATCTGTATTGTCGCATATCCTTGTTGGGGAAAAGATCACATTCTGTCTGACACATGAGTTGCATCCTTGCCTGTTTGGGTTTTCTTTCGTGTACTCGTCCAAAGGTCTATGTCGAATGTTGTTCCTCTCAGGAGTCAGGATAGTAGGACACCAACCACGATATTTGGTAGTAAAAAATGACCGCACTTCGTTTTCACCATGCATTCCAAATCAAGTGCCGTCATCATAACCAGCACCACGCTGCCGTCATGGTCATCCATGACAGGACGCCATTAGGATGGCCACGCCACCACACCAATGAGCACAAACAGGGGGCCGGGTGCTGCCATGCTGATGATCTCTTGAAGAAATACTTGTTTCGTCAATCTTGATGACTACTCATTGTGCAAACAAATGACTGGACTGCCACTAATTAGGGTCCCAAATCTTCTGATATCTGATCGAACAACGACAACGAGGGGCATTATGTTTCCTCAAAAACGAGGGGCTTCATGCATTTTTGAGTGCTGTTAGCCTGTTATGCTGGCTGGACAGTGAGGTACTGAGGTGTAAACTGCAGGAAGAGTAGGAAACCCCATGAACATGAAGCTACCAGGGGCAACATCGTCAGTTTTTGTTTTGCGCTACAAATTCATCTCCAGAGACGTCGGATTTCAACATCACAATCAAATAGCTAGACGAAAAAATTTTGACTTCTGTGGCCTAATTTTCCCCCTACTTTACGTCAGTACATACATACAAATCATCAAGTCGAATACCAAGTACATGTGTGCCACTCATGTATTATTGGACAAGCCAACAGAAAATCTTCTACTAATGATTTTTTTCCCCAATTTTGTTTAACTTGGGAGTTGGGAATTTTTTAGTGCAGAGCAAATGATGCACCTGTTACTTCATGACACGATTGAGCAAACCAAGATGAAATCAAAGATGGTCATGGCACATTGGGGATAGCCTTGGTTTTATTCTGTTCTTGATTCATCCGGACCTCGATCCGAATACCGATGCCGAAGGTTCTTGCACCAAGTTCCGACTCCCTGTCTGCCCCTGTATGACTCCCTGCACTGCATATCCTATCTCTCTCTACGAGGCGGCTGCTCTGCTACTGCGAGAGGTTGCACATGTGCGGGTGCATCGGGCACCACAGCGGCTGGATCGGCTCGGCTCGGATGCCGCGCGCCACCATGCGGTGCCTCCACTCGTTGAGCCGGACCGTGGCGTTGGCGTACCGCTTCCTGCCGTTGGAGCCCTTGTTCCCGGACCAGAGCGTCTCGGCGGCGGCGGAGGCCCTGGGCCAGAGCCTGCTGTCCAGCACCGCGGCGTCCGACTGCTCCGACCACAGCGCCACCTCGCCGCCCAGCACCCGCCTCGCCTCGTCCTCCGTCAGCCCGTGCAGGATGTCGTAGTCGTAGATGCGCTGCCACGTCTTGAAGGGCGCGCACCAGGACCCGCCCGTGCCGCCGGGGTCGTTGAACAGCGGCATGCCATCGTGCTCCTTCTCCTGCACGTCGTACCGGCTGTCGTTGCCCACCCAGCCGCCGTGCCCGCAGTCCAGGTAGTAGTAGGACGAGGAGGAGACGATGACGCGGTACCCGGCCGACACGACGCGCTTGGTGTTGGCGGCGCCGTTGTTCCACGTCTGCAGCACGGTGGTGTCGCGGGGCAGCACCGTCTGCCCGACAGACACCTTGGGCCCCAGGAGGACGTCCTCCCAGTACACCGACGTGCGGTTCAGCTCGTGCACCAGGAACGGCCGCGTCGCGTTCACGAACAGCTCCAGCAGGCGGTCGTGGGAGCCGCCGTCCGCCAGGAAGCCCCGCACCACGGGGTCGTCCTCCCAGCACGCCGTGTTCACCTCGTCGGCGCCCGCGTGGAGGTACGGGTCCGGGAACAAGGCCGCCAGGTCGCGCAGCACGTCCTGCGCCACGCGGTACGTCTTGGGGTTGAGCGGGTTCAGCTGCCCCGTGCAGGGCTCCGCTGCCAGCGCCGGCTTCGCCTTGGGCGCCCAGAACTTGTTCGCGCAGGTCACGATCTCCGGGTACGCGGCCGCCCACGACCCCGTGTGCCCTGAATGAAGTCTTGGCGTTGAAGATTGCAACCGTATATATAGAGAATAGAAAACAAGAGCAAATGCAGGATCCAGTAGAGTATTTTGGAATGGGATCAGCTCTCACTCACCGGGCATGTCGATCTCAGGGATGACGCGGATGCCGAAGGACTCGGCGAATCGGACGATGCGGCGGACGTCCTGTTCGGTGTAGCGCATGGTGGGGCTGTAGGAGCCCAAGTTGGCAAGGTTGGGGACGGAGGGGAGGACGATGGGGAAGGACTGGGCGTCGGTGATGTGCCAATGGAACACATTGAGCTTGTTGGCGGCCATGGCGCGGATGGTGCGGAGGATGTCACCGACGGGGTAGTAGTTCCGTGCGGTGTCGAGGAGGACGCCGCGGTGGGTGAAGAGGGGGTGGTCGGAGATTTCGAGGTCGCTGGGGACGATCGGCTGGCCGCCCGCGGCGGCGGCGCTGCTGCTCCAGGCGAGCTGGGAGAAGGTCTCGAGACCGCGGATGACGCCCCAGGGCGTGGCGGCGGAGATGTCAGCGGAGCTGGAATTGGGTGGCACGGAGAGCGTGTAGGACTCGTCAACGCCGGGGCCGAGCTTGGTGTCGGGGTCGGAGACGGAGAGCGCGAGCAGGCGGATGGGGACGCCGGCGATTGTGTAGTTGACGGGGGGCATAATCGGCGCGTGCCGCTCGGTGCGGATGAGGCGGGTGTAGTACGCGATGGCGTGACGGAGCGACGGGTGCGACGGCGAGGCGCGGATGCTGAACGACGGGGAGAGCGGCGCGTATACCGGCAGCGGCCACGAGATGGACACCGGTTTGGGCCACACCTGCACTTGCTGAGGCACCCGCGGCGGCGGTGGCTGAGAACGCGGCGGCGATGGCTGCGAAGGCGAAGGCGAAGGCGAAGGAGCGAGGGGGGCGAGTGCAGCTAATGGATGGAAGAGGAAGAGGAGGAGGAGGAGGAAATACGGCGATGCCGCCATCGCTGAGGTTTTCGCAGCGGATTTGGGATTTTTGGCGTCGACGAGTGAGAGAGAGCGGTGCGGACTGCAGAACTCCGGATCTGGCTGACTTTCTTGAGCGTGTTCCTGGGCTCAGACCTCAGAGTGAGCGGTCGGTCGTTGGCGCTATCCGCAACATGTGGATCCGAAATACAGTGATGTTGTTCTGGGCTTCCTTTTTTTTTTACTAGTAGTGGCAAATACGGAGTTTTTTTAAGAGAAATTTTACAAATACGGAGTATTATTACAGTACTTACTTCCACTGTGAAAAGGTCGCGATTATAACATGACCCTTAGTTTAACTAGATTTATATAAAAAAACTGTATCAATATTTGTGATACTAGATATTTCCTTCAAATAGGCAGTAGGCTGCTACGTATACTCCGTAGTTGATATGTGAGTTTGTTGGAACTAGGCAATGAGTTGTACTTAAATACTAGATATATTTTTTATCTTGTTAAAATCATGGGTACTCCATCAAACATCAAAAAATGCCATTGCCGCCGAAAAATAGGTATGCATTGTAAATCCTCATAAACCCACTGATCGGACAGTGTGGTAATAGTAAATTATAGCATCGCTTTAGTCTATTCGTTTGTCTCTAAATTTATAGCTGTGAGAGAAAAACAATGTTAAATAACTGACAGATTTGAACAGATAAATTTAGACGAACAAACTCTTGATCTCACTAATCTAATTAATAACATGAATAACCTCTGCAATGCTTTTATTTTCATTTATAACATAGACAACATTCCATAGATTTTTATAGCTACTCCCTCTGCCTGTCCGTTCTAAAAATTTTAAGACAATTTAAGAGAACACTCAGATAACACATGTATCCATAGATTATTCCAATTATAGAGTTTTTCTTCAAATTATGGCTTTTTTAACAAATCTTGCCAAATTAAAACATAGTCATTATGTAAAATGTATTGTATTTTAATATAAATTTTAGAAGTCAAAATGCACTGTATTTCAGGACGGGGAGAGTATATAGGGCTTGTTTGGCACAGGTCAACTTCACTAGTAAAGATGTTTTTTTTCTTCAGAAAATAGAGCAACTTTCTAGATAAAGCTGAGCTGCTTTGGAAAAAATATTTGGTAAAATAGCTTCACCAACTGGTTTATGCATAGATGAGAGAGAAATGAAGGAGAGAGCTGCAATAAGCTATTTTGTCAACTTCATTCTAACTTATGTCTTTGTGAGATGAGAAGAAAAATAGCTTCACCCATGAAACTATTTTAGAAATGATTGTTTGACAAGAAAAACAGCTTACAACAAATATGAGAAAGCAAATCTTATATTTATATCTTTATTTCACCCCTTTCTTGTTTAATAATAATGCAAGGTATTTGGAGCCTCGAGATGACTGCAACTTTGTAAAATTACTTCTCACATCAAAGGAAGCCACCCTGCCTTATGCCATGTTGTTTTCCATATAAAGGTCAATGACATGATCACATCGCTCTTTATTAGAGGAGAGATGTTGTTGATGCTATTTACAGTATCATTTTTATACCTTTTTACGTGTATTTCATCCTTTGTAACTAGAGGATTTTCTGCGTGTTGTTGCGGGTATGAAGAAGAATATAAATATAACCTCACTGTAGTCTATTAAGTCATCTATGTATAGTTTTAGTAGTTAGTTTCAAAAGAAGAAGAGAGGAGATCATGTAAGAAAATAATTGCTAGCAGTATGCATGCATGGTCATGTGTAGGTAACTGCATCCACTACTAAAATCATTTGTAAGTGGGCACTTAATTGCACGCAGCAGGAGAAGAAGTGGATAATGATGGCGCAAGGAGGTGCAAGAGAATTAGTTTAGCGAAGTTTATCTCTATAGGATACATAGATATAGATAACAATATTTACGTCACTTGGCGCTGATACTAACTCCATAATGCAATGTCTTCTATTTTCTAGCTCATGTTGCTAAATGGTACGGAAGTGAGTATTATGTTCATACATGATAGATTATTATCTTCCTTAAAGCAAATTTACTAGATTGAGCATTGTCTATGAAGCCTAAAACACCGATAATTTTTTGAGAAAATATGATTGAAGGTGACGACCGACAATTAAGTGTGCTGTAGCAGATTAAGAGAAATTTCATCTAGTTTATATCAATTTAATATATGGGACCTACGTCTCTCGTTCCTCATCCTATATCTCGTTTTGCATTTATCGACGGCCTCACCTTAGAGCTTAGAGCAGGTTGAATGGAAATCCAATCGTGAGCTATGAAAACTGAACTTTGCACAATAAAAATATTACATGCAATCCGCTTTAGGTTGTGCATACAGGGCATGAAGCTCCATCGAAACAGTTATTTATTATTTTCTTAAAGCAGGAATTAGATGCAACACTGCACCATGCAAATTTTGTTCAACTATACTCATTATTGAACAGCTCCAGTGCTATTGCGAACCAAATGGTTTGGAAAGGACTATTGTGCTTCTATGGTTATAGTGTAGACATCAATTTTGTGGTGTGCATCGGCTATTTTAAAAAAAATCTCTTTCCATCCATCTCACGACTACACGAAAGACTTTCAATGTGTTGTTTCTCCCCTTTTTATCTCATGCATGTATGAGATTGCTTTTTGAAGGCATCCCAACAAGCCTCAAATTGCTAGCGGCGAAACTCATCGCATATCTCGCACATCTCTGTGCACTCACCATCTCTGACAGCATGGCTCATTCCCATATATGTTGTCCGACTTAATATTTTTTTCTTTTTTTATTTTGAATCAGCAGGTGAATTACAAACTCGTTGTTATAGCCTCAGTTTGGCGCATAGCAGCCATGTTCCTGTCTCTATTTTCAAAACGAAAATTTAGGCATGACAATAGAAACATTTGCGTTCCCATACTGCTAACGTTCGGCGCATCTGCAGAGTTCATTTTTTGTTACAACAATCGTTCGAATGCTGCAGTGTCCATGGTTCGGTTGGAGAAGCCCATGGTTGGCTTTCGTGCTCAGGCTATCTCCAACAATCATCACCCAAAACGCCAAAATACGAGACTTATTTGTCCTTTGGGTAGCGCTACAGGTAAAAGGTTCCATACCTATTTTTAGTGTTCTCCAACAACAAGATCTGGGCCTGTTTAGATTTGAAATTTTTTTGGCTTAAAGAGAAAATTTTTTGTGGAATTGGAGTTGAGAACTAAAGGGGGCCAACAAAATTTAGGGTCAAAATTTTGGGCTGCAACTGTGCACGTACTCCATGGAAGCTCACCAATGACAATTGCAACTGCAACTGCAGCCCAAGTTGTCATTGGTGGGTTTACATGGGAGTGTGTGCACAGTTGCAGCCTAAAATTTTGGCCCCAAAATTTTTTAGCCCCGTTTAGTTCTCAGGCCCCAATTCCACAAAATTTTTTCTCTTTGGGCCAAAAAATTTCAAATCTAAACAGGCCCTAAAAGACAACACTCTCTGCAAATGAGTCTCGAGGAGAGAGGATACCTAAATTTGGGTGATGCCTCTCCTAATATCCAAAATAAGTTTTCTGTATGGGTACTCTGCTGGAGGCTATAGGTATTGTGTTGGAAACCATTTTAGGTTTAGGTTGCAAATGGAATGAGTCTGCTGTGACAGCCTCAGCCGTGTCATTTCGGTTCGATCGCCACAAGCTAACCACGCGAGGGCGCGGCCTGGCCCGGCCCGGCAGCCCGCCCAGAATCATAACAC
>Ga0182004_10000855_pt1 | contig 20557 bp, 19 predicted proteins | sample Sormic07211540_1_FD_120479 | JGI IMG/M metagenome (GOLD analysis project Ga0182004, IMG submission 120479) | Endophyte microbial communities from Sorghum bicolor roots, Mead, Nebraska, USA - 072115-40_1 MetaG | ecosystem: Host-associated > Plants > Roots > Unclassified | place: USA: Nebraska...
ATTTTTTATCTTCCCACCCCCCCCCCCCCCTTGTTTTTTGCTAACATTCTGCTCGAGACAGGTGGAACGTTGCTATGGAGTAGCACCTCCACAAAACAAGATCAGCGAGTCTTCAAAAGGTATTTGGCGCATTACTTACAGCAGCTATGGCATCAGCCATCACCTGAAAAAATATATGCTTGCATTTATGATCATATAAAAGAAAATTAGCATAAACTACTCTATGATCTATATAGTGCCACTGCTTTTTCTTTAGCAATACAGGAGATAACGGCCAACATGTGTACACGCGAGAAGGTATACTAAAGTAGTATGTATACAAATGAACAGTACAAGTACAAGGAAAAGTTCATGGCGAGTAAATTAGCTAAACTAACTGGAATAAGGAAAATAGCATACTCACTCGATTGTGGATCAACATGAACAAAGAAACTGGCAGCAACTATTAGATAACACAGAATCAGCATAAGTCCTTTCAAGTAGTTCGCCGTGCCATCCTGTGATGAAAAAAGTACATTGCACAGGGTCAGATATCAAATGCAGCTCAGATTCATACAAAACAGATCTCAGTGAAATGAAACAAGATCATACACATCACTACTCAAGGATAGAGATCATACAAATGCCTGATTATTGACGGGAATTGAGGGAGATGTTGAACAGGAGACTTAGCAAATAAGATACAAGCCGAGAGCTATATAGTCTATATGTAAACCTAAATTGATCAGAGCTTATGGAACCCTAAGAAAGCTTGAAGCAGCTCAGCTTCACAAACAAATAAGAAAAGGAGAAATACAAAGAAATTATATTGTTCTAAGTTGCTCTTATTAAAGAGTTAGTAGTAACATAAACTTCAGTGGACAATATAGCCATTGAAGCACTGAAGCTAATAACCGCAGTGTTCGAACTGACCTAGCTCAGCTGGTACAAGATATGGGTGTACATCTCTAGCACTGAGGTTCGGTCATTTTTTACTCGAATGTGTGTACCTATTTCTCCTTATAACACAATGCCACCTATTGCCTCTTAGGTTGGTCGAGTTTTTTAATACTAATGTGCACCCTAACACTTCAAGCAAGTCCACTATTATAGAGATGGATGATGAAACGTTACCAATATGGCCATTCTACCACTGCCCAAACTGTGAAATGGACATAAGTTCACAATCCATATGATGGCAGAAGTAAATCGGGGCAAAAATAAATCTTATCAAGATGGCCACTTTACCACTGCCCAAAGGACAAAATGGACACATATTCACAATCCATATGATGGAAGCAATAAACCAGGGCCAAAATAAACCTTACCAACAGGCAACATCAGACACATTTTATAGAAGATTTTTCTTAGTATCCACCTTAAGAACCTACCTGTAGCATAAATGCCACCACAAGTACTGTTATGAAGAGAGTTGCTGTCTCAAATAGTTGAAAATTCAAGTCCATCTTATGTCCCATCATCCAACCAATAACAACACAAAATGGAATCTGCATTGGAGTATACCATGTCAAACGTCACGGAGAGAGAAGAATTTAAGGCATTTTATGTAATTCAGTAATGGACTTCTGTTTCCTTAATAACTAAAATTTAGGTAGGGGTTCTCCCCGATTGTTTCAAAAGAAAACTAAAAGGACAAAAGTACTAAGGTCTGAACCAGTGCGAACATGTCAAAAGGTTTATGCTTGACATAACAAGTGAGAATGTGGATGCACAGATCAGAGAATGCGATAGTAAGTTCTAAAGTCAAAAAAGTACCACAAACATTGATATCTGTGTTGATGAACCAATTGCAACACCGAGTGTTATGTCCTGCAGGAGAGATAATCACATGCATGAAGACTGAACAGATAAAAAGTAACGGAACCATGAAAGTGATGCTCAAGCTCATGTGAACACTTACAAGTTTATCTTTCATGGCAAACATTATTGCGCTTGCATGTTCAGCTGCATTGCCCACAATAGGAAGCAAAATAACACTGATAAAAGCCACCGGTAGGTTCAATGAATCAGATGCTCCCTGACAGCAATAGATCAAAACAGTGACCAGTTACATCCTTACAGAGTATCAATGACCTGTAAATTGTAATACTACCAATGTACATCATGGTAATAGTAGTAACTAGTAAGTAACTAGATTTTCCAAATTTAACGTAAACATTTTCCCTGGCAATGCTTCAGTATCACCGAAATATTACTGCCTGTCAACTGTAGGAAACTACCTTTAACAAGTTTCACTTGCCACAGATGAACAAAAGCTAACATTTTTATTCTTTTTTTTTGAATTGGAGAAGAATAATACCTCAATGGCGTTAACTAGGTACTCAGAAAGAAAAGACACCCAGAGTGTTAACACCGCAAGCCATGTTACTGCCTCCCACATGCCAATCTCAGCTTCTTCATCTTCTTCCACAGTATCCTCATTAGGCGTCTCTTCCTACAATATTTCTGAATATGGTGAAAACATGTATTGCACCGTTCTATACCAATACTAAATTACTGCAATATTGCAAGAAACTCTATCACAAGGATGTGGTTTGTCACATGGCATTCTGAAAGCACCAATATATGTACAATACACTTGGACTAAAGTAGGCCAAAATAGCCATACCCACAATAGCAATTATAGCATCACATTTATGGTCCTTATCACCAGCGAGGAAGAAATAAGATGAGGCATCAAACTTACACTGCCTATTGGACTGTACATGTTGCTCCGTCCACTTAATTGGAAATAGAGATAGCTTGCGTACGCCACAAGCATAATACAACTACTGAACCTTGAAAGAGCAACCTCTGATGCTCCTTGCCGCACTTCTGAATGAGTAAAATGAAGAACGGCAGGAAACATCAATCCCATGACAGCCATCAGCAGTAAACCTGAGTTGACAACTGCAGTTGCCTGCAGTGATTGAATATTAATCTCACTACCAAAACCTCACCTTACTGAAGACGAACAGAAAAACAGTCACACAAATGTCACCTTACTGAAGACTTGGTCTTTGTTGCGATGAACAATACCACCAGCAAAGAAAGCACAGCCCATAACCAACAGCATATTTGACAAAATGGAACCCAATAGTGACTGCTGCACTACTCGGATCATTCCATTTTTCAAAGCATATATTGCAATGATCATTTCAGTTGCATTTCCAAATGTAGCATTCAGAAGGCCACCAACTGCAGTTCAGGGAACATGAAACCGGTCACCATTTGAGGACTCTCATCTAGTCTTATTTCAAATTGACCATTAGCCATAAAGAGAGAGAGGTGTACCTGTTGGACCAGTGTATATTGCAAGCTGCCTGCACAACGACCATTGGCATCAAAACTCAACAGAGCAGGAAAAACTAATACAAAGTTTAGCAACTTACTCAGTTGCATATCCCAATCGCTCTGCTAAAGGTGTTATGCCTAGCATGCTGAAAAGGAAAACCAATCCCTGCAATTTCAATTTCGTATAGGAAGCATGTCAGCATTACTCGATGAACTGATCTGACAAAGGTCTCCTAGTGATGATGAGACATGTATAAGTAGCATGCATAACTAGAAAAACTAAACTAGCCATGTTGTTGAAGAGTTACATTATTGTGACATATTGACTACTCTCTGATTTGAATTTGGTATTTATTGCAACTGAAACAAAAGTCGGCATACAGTAAATCCCGACCACCCTACAACCATACACAGAGCAATCAGATAGCACAGCAGCAGAGCTCAAGTCCCATGATCAGCACTTACATGCCTCCTAGTCGTGAAGTGGAGAATGATGGACGCAGGGCCGAACGGCATGAGCACGTTGAGCTTGGAAGTGAAAACGACGATCCTGATGCTCTTGATCGCCCTCTCGACCGTCCCTCGCGAGTTCCAGGAGGAAGACACGGTGGGCCGCAACCCACCGTTAGGCACTTGCGGGCTGTTGACCTTGAAACCGCCCATCTCGATTTGAGGAGTCTCCATCCTCTAGTCTACGACAACGACCACAGGGGTGGAAAATAGCAGTTGCGGTTAGCGACACACGTCGAAAGAGGGGAATTTGCTGCGACAAGATGGACTTTGATTTCATTTAAGCCAGATGAGGCTCGAATTCCTACTCCAGCTTGCTGCGCCTCAAATCTACTTGCTTCAATCAAGTCTGGCAGATTCTCAAAGCTACTTACTTGCTTAACAGTTAAGGCATGCAGCTAAATCGAACTCCCAGATCCGCACTGAACCTACCCAATCCAGCAGCGACTAGCCACGCATCTACCAAATCTGAAAATCCGAGAACTCAACAACCGGCTCCAAATCCCGTGAGGCAACAACTTACCTGGACACAGACGCTGCGACGGGCGAGGGCAGCTCGGGATCAGGAGGAGGAAGGGTGCTCCGGCCGCCGCGGCTCCCTAGGAATCATCATCGCCAACGCGAGGCCGGGCAGCAGGGACGGTAGTGGTGGGGCCCCCGGGGAAGGGCAACAGCTAGCTAGCGCGTGCCGAGTCGTGGCGGCACCGGCCGCGGCCGGCGGAGCCCGCGCGGGGTTCCAGGTGGAGAGGGCAGGTGTGGCTCCGCTGCCCGGGCTCTCCCCTGCCGGATGCCGATGCCGACGTCGCGCTCGCTGCTGCTGCTGGCTTTTTGCTCGCTCGCTGCAGGCTCACGCCGCCCGCGCGCACCAAATATCCTGCGTGCCTGCTTCCTTGCTAACCGGGCGGGGAGCGGGCGACTTGCGAGTTGGGGGAGGGTAGCGAGCACGTCGTCTTTGCGTGCGACTGCGAGGGGCGCGTGTTATTTTCGCGGAAGCCTCCGGGACGAACGACTTCCCTTCGGACGTGGGTCACTCCCGATGAGAGTCTCCAGTATGGATGTTTTTTTTTTCTGCAAAAGTGAATTTTCGCCTCGCCGCAGTTTTGCACACGGCGTCGTACTGGTAGTGGTAGAGTACGAAGGGAGAGTTGCTACGAACGGAGTATTTGACTGACAGAATACAGTACTACGAATGTTTATCTGACGAGTCAAATTTAAAAATAATCAAAGTATGTGATTGAGCCACTGAGGGCCTGCTGAGTTCGCACCCCCAAAAGTGTCTAAATATTTGATGAAATGACGTGAAAAGTTTTTGGTTGAGACTAAACAATCTCAAGTGTAGATTTATGAAAAAATAGAACAATATTTTTTTATCCGAATGTTTATAGCAATCGAACAAAATAATTATATATTTTAAATATTAACATAGTGGGATTTGGTATTTAACTTTTCAAATAATATAACATGGATATTATTTGTTTGACGAAGTGAGTATAGTACTGTAGTAGGCTAAATTAGATGCAGTACTGCTAGTCTTGGTCAAAGTCTGATGTATTTGTAGCGATGAAGATGGACGAAAAAGAAATCTAATTTTATTTCCATTTTCTACTATTGTCTTATATGTTTTTGTATTCGTGGGATTCTGTCTCTAAATTTTCCATATTTACGGAATGAAAAAAGGGGTATTCGTCCGTTTTTACGTTATCCCGATTTCATGGAATAACCCGTATTTATCGTGTTTTTATCTACTAGGCCTATGTGCCTAACAATTATGTGTCCTAGTGTATATAAATGAAAATATACTAATCACCAGTTATGCATATTAATGTGTTAGCACACATGTCTTGTTGCATATGTGTATATTGATGCTTGATTCCGTCTTTTATTCAGATTTTTTGAACCCTATCCTGTTTTCGGCAAAAATGTAGATGATTCTCCCTCCTATTTTGATCCCTATGTTTGCAAACAAAAGGGTATTTTTGACGTGGGCATTGGCGGACCCAGGCCTAGGGCAAGTAGGGCCTTGACCCTAGTCGTCGTGGCTCATCGTGCACATAACTTGCTGCGTTGTGGTGGATAACAAGTTGTTCGACCTCAAGATGCTGGTGTGAATAGTGTGATCGCAGATTGGAAGTCTAGAAGCGCTAAACGGCGCACCCGCTATTTATTCTTGAGATTTTTTGAACCTACCATGTAGTCTCAAAAAAATGTGTACGTCTCTCTTAAAAAGAGTGTACTCCCTCCTTTCACGAAAGAATCAATTCTTAGAATCCGTGTCAGTTTAACTGTTTTAAGTTTGACTAACTTTATAGAAAAGAGTAACAAGATCTATGACATAAAATGCGTATCATATGAAAATATATCCTATGATACTAATTTGATACCATAAATCTTAGCATTTTTTCTAGAAACTTGGTCAAAGTTTGAAAAGTTTGACTTAGGACAACTCTAGAAATTGATTCTTTCGTGAACGGATGGAGTATTCTTTATTTTTTTGAGAAGTCAAATCATTTTATGTTTGATCAATTATATATAAAAAATATATTATTATGGTACCATTATGGGCTTGTTTGGCACAGCTCAACTTCACTAGTAAAGCTGTTTTTTTAGAAAATAGCTTCATGAGTGACTTTCTAGATGAACTTGAACTGTTTTGGAGAAAATGTTTGGCAAAATAGCTTCACCAACTACTTCATGCAAAGTTGAGAGAGAGAAATGAGGGAGAAGCTGCAATAAGCTACTTTTTTTCAGCTTCATCCAACTTATGTCTTTGTGAGAGGAGGGGAAAAACAGCTTCACCCATGAAGCTGTTTTGGAAATAAGTGTTTGGAAAAAAAAACAGCTCACAACAGCTCCATGAGCTGTTGTGAGCTGTACCAAATAGGCCCTAAGTATTATATTAGATTAAGTTATAGAATTTTATAGTAACTATTGGACACATAAAAATTTCAATAAACATAATAAAATTTTAGTTGTTTAAGATATAGAATTGCACTCTCTTGAGTGGTGGGACTATGGAGGGAGTATAAGTTTTAAGTACAAAATACAAACTAACCTGCGCTTTGACTAGGTCAGAGATGAAGATAATGCGCTGCGATTAGGCCAGCAGATGAAGATAATGACGCAGAGCTACAAAACTAAATTAATAATGATAGTGGTAGTAGCAGTTCGTGATAGTAGTAGTAGCAGTTCGTTTTGACTTTTGAGTTTCACAAAATTGACATTTCGAGATCCTTATTAGGATAGTTTGATCAGCGCACAGAACAAAGCAATTCAAGCTCGTGAATCCTTATGTCAAGGAACCAAATGTACTAATTAAAATAATTAATTTTATCAACTTAATTGTATTAAAACATTCTAATTTAATATTTTTTTCACTATTAAGGCAAATAAGTACAATTTTATTTTTATCTTTATTAATTTTTTATAATAAATAAAAAATATTTTATTTTTGAATTGTTGGGGCCCTCCAATAAGAAGAGCACCCTCCAAAAATAAGCGTATGCTGCTATTTGCGGCGCACACACGGTATTCTTTAGTAAAAGGCGAAAGAATAGCTCGCTTTGTGTGCACCGCGCAGCTGCGTGCTCTGGCAAGGTAGCCCTGCTGCTCCTTTTATTCCTCTCCCTCGCCTACCACCTCGCACTGCTAAGCGATATGGTACAAATCACTCCCACACCCACTCCCTCCCACCACTGAGCTGGACGCTCTGCCGCGCTGCTGCGCTAGCAAACTTGGGCCAGCCTCGCGAGCCGTCGCAAACCCGCTACTGGGCCGGGCCGAGCACGCCGAAGCGTTTGACGCGGCGCGATCGACGCGGAGCGGAGGTTTTCGCTGGACTGGCCCCACCTGCAGTCTAACGTCAACTGCCACCAACAAAAAAAATTCCCCCATCACGATCACGAGTACCGCCCCCCCTGACCGGTGACCGCAGTGAAGTCAATCAATCAGCTTCAGCAGCTCGAGCACGATGGCCCTCGCGCTCGCCACGACCCCACTCACGCACCTCGCCGTTGCGCCGCTCCCGATCTCCGGCTCCCAGTCCTCGCTGCTGCTGCTCCCGCGCCGCGCGTCGCACGCCCCCGTCTCTCTCTCCCTCCCCCTCCGGTCCCGCCTCATCGCGGCCGTCGCGACCAAGGAGGAACCCGAGCTCGGCGGCGGCGGATCAGGAGGCGACGACGGTGCGGGAGGGAGCGGCGGCGGCGGCGGAAGCGACCCGAAGGAAGGAGGGCAGGAAGGGGAAGGGGAGGAAGAGAAGATGGAGCAGGGCCTGTCCTTGTCGCAGAAACTCACTCTCGCCTACGCCGCGCTCGTCGGAGGTAATCCTCTCCCCGGAGTGATTCGTTGGAAGCGCGATCTGGATTGGGTGTGGAGAGTATGTTTTGCTTTACGAATTGGGATCAGTTTTTAATCACTAGTAGCCAATCTGGCCCTGAAATTGTTCCTAGGTACTCCGAGCTACGTACTGTGGGCTGTTTTCTTATTTCAGCTATCAAATCTGTCTCTGAGATGGCGATAAATCAGAATTATTGACCTTCCTGTTGTGACTACCTGAATACCTTAGGCAGTGGTGAACTGGTGATTACTCAGCAGTCACCAGTGTTGCTTCATGAACTCAAGTCTTCCGCATACTGCGCCGCTGCCGCCTCATTTGACTTACACATGAGTCATGTGCACAATTAGATCTTGTTGCCCCTGAGAATCACTTAGGATCAGTTTAATGGCATTGGCATTGGTTGCAGTTTACTATTAGAACAAACAAAATGAATATGAAAGTTTAGATTTTTTTTTTAAAAAAAATACAGAAGTCTCTGTCTACTACAGAATGTGCTTCTTTCTTATTATCTGTCTCGATTAGTGGCTGGAGGGGAATGAGGGTGGTATAATAGTGCTCCTAGGATGAAGGATGTTGTGAGCGTCCAAAGAATCTAGAAATGGTTGATTTAATTCTACAAAGAAGTGTTTTAGTTCCACGAGATAGCTGTAGGTGGTCTTTCTTTTCTTTGCCTTTGATACTTGGTATTCCTTTCCCATTGTTTATCTTGCTTGTGAAAGTAGAATGTTATGGATTCTTGGCATAACCTCAGCTTGTCCAATGAAATCCTTAACATCTACTTATTTGTTTCTGACGCAAAACACAAACCAATGCCCTTATTATCACCCTCTAATTGACTCATATCACTTGTTTAGTTGTTTGTCCTTGAGATGTAATAAGTCAGATTGATCTATCTAGTGTGGTGATATCTAGAGATGATATTAACTGAATTCCTTATGGTGACAATTACTCACCATTAATTTCATGTGTTGCCTTCCGCGTGCTGCTGCCTTTGCTAGATGGGCATGGCATCAGGACATGACATACATTTCTTTATTTCCTACAGTACAAATGAAAACTTATTACTTACATTTCTAAGGATCAGTTTGATGGCATCGGTCACGGTTCGCTGGAAAATAGGATAAACCAGAATGAAGCGAGAATTGGGATTTGATTTGGCATACATAGAAGTGTATTGCTATATCTCTGTGTGCCACAGAATTCTTGAGCATTCAAACAAGCTAGAAATGGTCGACTTGATTCTACAAAGAACTGTCTTAATTTTGTTGACACAGCTGTCGGTTCGGTTGTGATCTTTCTGTTTTGTGCCTTTTATACTTAGTTTTCTTTTCTCCATGTTTATTCTATTTGTTGAACTAACAGAATGTACGGATTTCTGGAACAACTTCACTCCGCCACTCCAATATTTACTTATCTGTTTTAGATTCACCTACTTTGCTGCTTTATTATGCCTGACTATATCCTGGAATGTAAGAAATTTCGATGCTGGCTGTTCCTGCCAAAGTGCCAAAAAAAAGCAGGAACTGATTGTTGTGTCTTTAAATTCTGTAGCCGGTGGTGTAATGGGATATATGAAGAGTGGAAGCCAGAAATCCTTGGCTGCAGGAGGCATATCAGCCCTGGTTCTGTACTTCGTCCATACTCAACTCCCAGTGCGACCTGTCTTTGCATCGTCGATCGGTTTAGGTATGCAGAATCTTTTTTTTTCCTGAACCACTGGCTGTTTTCTTTGCTTGGAAGTTTGACCAATCTAAGATTCTTCACTTGACATCGTTTTCTTCTCGTGTTCCAGGTATAGCGGCTGCGCTTCTGTCAGTGATGGGGTCGCGCTTCAAGAAGTCCGGGAAGATATTCCCAGCTGGTGTCGTGTCCCTTGTATCCCTGGTCATGGTCGGAGGCTACTTCCACGGGATCCTTCGTAGCTCGCACGCGTGATGCAACCCGTTGCAGTCACACCATCTGCGCTTCATATTACAATCTTTATCCTATTTTCTGTTTCATCATGCAATTTCACTCCCTTTTGGTGTCTTAGAATCTCAAGGAACTGTTTTCTGTTTCATTTCGGTGGATGTTTTGTTAGTGTACCCATTCTCAAGTAGTAGTTCATCTTTTGTGAGTGGGTAATAACCAAATAAGCATGTGAGCTGATAGTGGTGAAAGACAAGCGCTGTGAAAATCACTTATGGATCCAGATTTATACTGCACATGTAGTTGGATCCAATATCTGGATATGATATGGCGAGCTGTGCCAGTCATCTGAAATGCCGGTTTCATGGCACCGCTCCGCTAACGTGGGACAACTGCTAGCTGCCTGAGTTTGCTCTTCGTTAAATAAGCGAGCGAGAGTAGACCCATTCAACCTCAACAATACTAATATGCTAGCTAACGACAGAAGGTGCAAATGGCCTGCCGGGCACCAAGGAAGACCTCCACCGACGATTTTCTGGAACCGAACGATGACCGTCGAGGTTGATTGATCCGATATTCTTTGCGTTGTGTTTTTTCAGATCATCCATCAGTTAAGAACAGTAGCGGCCGAGTTAGTCCCTAGCACTATATACTAATTCTGAGTGTGTCAGACTTGAGAAGGTCGCCACATCACGGTACGGAAACGGCTGGTTGAGCAAGAAGCAGGGGTCCTCGGCTATGGCCTTGTTTAGTTCGTAAAAATTTTCAAGATTTTCCGTCACATCGAATCTTTGGTCGCATGCATGGAGCATTAAATAAAAATAAAAATAAAAATAAAAACTAATTACACAGTTTACCTGAAATTTGTGAGATGAATCTTTTGAGTCTAGTTACTCCATGATTGAACAATGTTTGTCAAATAAAAACGAAAATGCTACAGTAGCCGAAAACCCAAAATTTTGCGAACTAAACAAGGCCTATAATGTAACGAAGAAATCTTATAGAGATTTTAAGCAACAAAGTTGCTTTGATTCAGTCCGTATCTGTAAAACAAAGAAGAAAAACTTGCCTTGACTCCGAGTTGGGGCCAGCGCGAACGCAAAAGGCTCGCCCGACCGAGTCCAGTAGTTGGGCAGTCCGCCAGGTTTGGCCCGTATTATAAGTGGACTCCAGCGGCTCTAAAATGATGGGCGGCCTACTTGGTTACTAAGGTCTCGTTTAGTTGTGAAAAGTTTTTGAATTTTAACATTATAATATTTTTGTTTGTATTTGTCAATTATTATTTAATTATAGACTAAGTAGAATCAAAGATTCGTCTCGTAAATTACAGATAAACCGTACAATTAGTTTTTATTTTTGTCTATATTTATTACTCCATGCATGTGCCAAAAGTTTTAATGTGACGTAGAATCTTGAAATTTTTTTGAATTTTAGGATGAACTAAACAAGGCCTAACCCAAATCCAATATATCTCTTTTTTTTTTTGTGTGTGACTAGACCAGATCCAATCAATGCAGCAGCGCGCGACCTCGTGTTGTAGGGCCTCAGAGACTGAGCCTCTCATGGACGGCGACGTCGTGCTTCGCATGGTCGCATCTGAGAGTGAGCCTCTCGCGGACGGCGACGGAAACTGGGACGTGCTTCAGCTACACCCGCGACGTGCTTCGTTCAGATCCGCCCGGCGGCACCAACGCGCGTCTTCTGCCCTCCTCCGTTGACCAACAACACCTGCCTAGCCGGCAAGTGGCAAGTCAATTGTAACGAGGGAAGCACGTCGTGTAATTTTAAGTGGCAACACAGCCGCCGGCCAGATACGGGAAGACCTTGAACTGGACTGCCGTTCCGTCAGCTGTCATTCTACTGGAACTCGGGATGACTAAACCATAGAAGGCAATGGGATGGGAAACTAACGGCTTACAAGCTGAGGCCTTGTATAGTTTTTTTTTTTTTTTGCTTCGAGTTACTATAGTATTTTCGTTTTTATTTATTAAATATTATCCAATCATGAACTAACTAGACTCAAAAGATTCATCTCGCAATTTACAAACAAACTAATATAATTAGACTTTATTTTTATTTTTATCTATATTTAATGCTCCATATATATACCACAAGATTTGATGTAATAGAGAATCTTGAAAAGTTTTTGGTTTTTAGGTGAGAAAGCCTGAGATGCTCTAACGAAGCCCATTCTACTATAAGCCAATCGTAATTCGTAAATGCCGAAACGGGAGTGTAGTGGAAACAAGCAACCGAAGCCCGTCATCTTTCACACGAAACACATACTCATACGTGGTACTGCATTCCTCCATTACTAGTAGACGATCAATGTAACAAAGTCAGACAGACCAAACGACCGGCATGATGTACAACAGACATATCGTAGCAGTTCGGTATGCGTAGTAAAGGAATCCCACTTCAGAATAAACCTAGCACGCGACAACAGAACAACGGTAATACAGGTTCCGGTCCCATTATTAGTGCAGTTCCAGGCTGCTGCTGCTGCTGCTGCTGCTGCCACCACATAACACAAAGCCAACAGCAGCACGTCCCTGCCCCTTCCCACAAACGTCAGCCTTCACGTGTGTTCGGACTCCGCGGCAACCCTACATTTCAAGTTACTGGGTCTTGCCCTCCGCAGTCACCTCCATCCCCGGTGACTCCATGCCGTCGGACGACTTGGCGGGGCTGTAGGGAGCTTTGCTCACGATCCTGTTACAAGCCATCAGCAGTCAAAGTCAGTTGATCCATAACAATCCTAAACTCAATTTTAAGATAACACAAAACAGATATCTGAAAAAATGAATGCTGTTAGTTTACACCTAGAGATAACAAATGGATCTTTAGGCGACCACCTTCTCAGATATGTTTTTTTTCTAACAGAAATAAAATGGTGGAAGAACATTTTTACTGTAGTTTGGTTCCTCTGTTGAACAGCTAAATGTTGCAACATTGACTTCAACCTATAAGTACCACCTAAAATAAAAGACCTTTGGAGCACAAATATGGGTTTTAAAATGCATGTCTGAACCAAAAAAAAATGTCTCTTGTACTACCGCTGGTTCCAGAACTCCAAGTCTAATTTCGATTTGCAGATATTTAAAAAACTCAAGAGAGTTGCATGATCCAAGGGTATTAGCTGCTAGGTGTTATATCATGGAAGCAAGCTCTCTACTCATTCTTCCTGTAAAGAAATTTTAGAATCTTAGAGGAATGTTTTAAAGGAACTAGTCACATTTTGTTTATTGAATGCAGTCATTAAGCACTTGTCAGCAGAAAGTGCAATCATTCAAATACAAGTGTAAACAGCAAATTATTTTATTTTTTTAACCTGCCATGAGGACAACAATAGAGCAGGGTACAACATATACTGTTGAACACTGGTACCACATACAGCATTTAATAACTAAAGTTTTAAACCTGTGCAAGGAGCCTAAGAATAAGATTCAGAATATTAGCCTATCATCTATCATGCTAACCTGTCACGGCGTTTCTCAAGGAAGCGCTGAAGAGAGTGCCTCCTGGCAATGGGGAGATCTGCCCAACAGATCAAGATAGTTTAGAGATATGTTAGACAATGTCAAAACTGAAAAAAGTATTCCATTTCTGGATTTTTACACAAAAGATGCAGTGGTCTTACCAGCCTGAAGTTTGCATATTGAGCTAGGGTCAGCAACAACCTGAGGTTGCCCATTTGCTACAGAAGTGCTCTGCAGTGATGGAGACCTTGTAAGCACAGGAGAAACAACTGCTGCTGGGGCAACAGTGGCTGCAGGCATCATAGGAGGCTTAACAGCAGTGGCAGCACTGCCTTTGGTGGCTGCCGCAGCCGCTGCAGCTGCAGCTATAAGCATGATTGCTTGAGCCTGTCAATGTCAAATTAGTGTGTTAGCATACATACGTATCTTTAACAGACAGTACAAAAGAAAAAACAAAAAAGATATCTGTAAATGAACTGAAGATAATATCACCTTTTCTGGAGGCACTGAGTCATACACACATACTGATCCACCATAGAAAATCGTAAGCTGTGCAGGATTAGCTGACGGGTTCGCCATCGGCAACATTCCAGACCTTGTAGTAAAGAATGCAGAAAAATAAGAACACGCAAAGACAGATAAAATGGCATCTCTGAATTGAAACTAGGCAGATCCATGTCACCCTTACTAGTAGTTCAGATTAAAACATGTAATAAAGCCATGTGATGGGTTCAACACTGGCAAGAGATAGAATGTGTGCGCGAGCACAGGGAAGCAGTCATCCTACTTCGTAATGAACGGAAAATGGAGGTAGATAGAAAGATATGTCTACTTGACCAGTGAATGGATTGGCTTCTGGACAGTGGCTTTCAAATCATTTGTAGGGACTTAGCGGTACAGATATTGCAAAGCATTTTGTCAGAGTCAAAAAGATTTTTCCCTCCTATTGTTCAAATGGGGGTGGATAACAACTAACCAAGAAACAGAATGGAACAGAAAATAGCAGAATCATACACTAATTGTTCTAGAACTGTCGAGGGAAAACAAATAAATGCTTCCGAAGAAACATACTGAACAACTAATTATAGCACAGCAGACAAATCTGCAACAAATGGTCCAGTTCAAGGAAAAAGTAGCTTAACATCAGAGGAAATTTTAAGGACAGTTCAATGTCTCGAATCGGTTTGCAGGGTTTGCAGACTCTGCATCCAAGGGTCCCCGACCACACAGTCTAGCACTCTAGCATAAGGTCCTTGCCTCCTTGGTAAGTAGGACAGGAGGAGAGTGGGGTTAACTCCTTTTTTTTCATTTCAAATCCTTCTTAAATGACGGCAACAAGGTTATTATCTGCCTGATAAACTCAACTTTCATCAGATCTATGCATGTTTTCCCATTTCTACAACTAAAGGTTTGCATCGCAAACAGTAACAGTTACCCGTGGTTAACCTGACTGTGCAATTTAATTTAGAACCTTTCATAAAGCTTTAAACAATTTTTACAACGAGAAACCCAACAAACGAGGGGGGAAATGGTTACTTGGATCTGCACGTCATCTGTCAAAGTTTTTTTCCTAAAGCCTAGGAACCATAAAAAAAATGCCAACCATTTTGGGCAAACACAAAGAAACTAAATCGCCTCTACCATTCAAACAATTATTACCCCCAAAGACAAACTGAATTGAGAGAGTCCTAGAACAAAAGGAAGCAAACATTTGGCACTAAGCCAGCCACGGAGTTCTGTTTCCGTTTCGTGTCGGCCATAACGATAGAACGCAAGACAGCTAATGACAGCAAGGATGAGCGAGGACCGGACGGGAAACGAAGATTTCCGGCAACTGAGGAACCCAATCCCAGCAGACCAGCATCTGCAGTTATTGGGTATAAGAATATTTGATGCTAAAACTACACCGAAACTTGACCCCCAACGAAGAACAAGGTTACACAAGGCTGCTTTACACGGCGACAGCAGCGCAACAGGAGGGAGCGATGGAGTGAACCGAAGCAGCAAAGGGGATTTCGTCTGCGAGCGAGGAGAGAGGACGAGCACGCGTTCCCGGATCCGCCACGCCGGCTGCCCGGCTCCGTATCCTCGCCCGGAGCAGCGGCCGCAATCAGATTTGATACCGCGAAAGTTACCGGCCACAGCCCATCCCACGCGGCCCTTCCACAATACCGCGAAAAGATGGGGTGGCAAGTGCTAAAGCGCGTCAACCACCGAGAACAGGAAAGGGGGGAAAAGCGCGGCGGAGATGAGACGAACCCAAATTCCAATCGATGGAGCAAACAGCCGCGAACCACTCCACGGAGGCCGAGCCCTCGCCGGATTTCGGCGGGGCAGGAGTCTCGGAGAGGTGAGGGTAGAGGCTTAGGTACCTGGCGCTGCCGTTGGCGAGCGAGAGGCTGAGGACTTGGCCTTGCGGCTGCGGCTCCTGGTCCTGGGTCTTCGTCTTCCTCTCACCGACTTCCTCCTCCTCCTTCCGCTCGTCTTCCTTGCGCGCCTTCTCCTCCTCCGTCGTGTCCCCCTTCTTAATGTTCCGCTCCAACAGATCCATCTCACCAACTTGCAACTCCTCTCTCTCTCTCCTTCTCTTTCCGCCGCTTGGGATGGGAGTTGGGAAGGACTCGGGAATAGAAAATGGGGCAAACAGAGGGGCGGCGGCGAGAAAGGGCGAGGGCTCCCGCGCGGCGCGGGTGTATGTGTACAGCGAACGGCGCATGTGAATATCGTGAAGGATTTATATTATTTATATTTATATTATCCTAACAAACAGGTCCAGAATAATAAATAGTTTTGTTATTCGGCTCTCCACCTCTCTCTGATGAGAAAGACACCCGACGCTCGGCGCTAAGCTGCGGTAAAACCGGAAGTTTTGACGGTGAGCAGTGAGCAATGGATCTTCTACCGGGTATTCCTGCGCTTCTAGGTCTCGTTTAGTTTTCAAATTTTTTTTGGTTTTCGGACTGTAAGTATTTTTGTTTTTATTTAATAAACATTGTCTGATTATGAAGTAAGTAGACTTAAAAGATTCATCTCGTGATTTACAGATAACTGTACAATTAGTTTTTTATTTTCGTTTATATTTAGTGCCTCATGCACGTGCCACAAAATTTGATGTAATAGATAATCTTGAAAAGTTTTTAGTTTTTTGAGGAAACTAAACAAGACCCTAGTTGCTCGAGGTCAAATGAAGCTAAATTTAATAAGGATTGTGGAAAAAAAGGATAAATTTTACGGTGTCAAATGATCTTCATCAGATGGTTGTGGTGCGTGTTAATAATTTTCTAGTCAAAGTTCACTTGAACAATGACTCTTTCGTTACCAATTATACCATGCATATGCATATATGCATAATATTGTTTTTATTATTGGATTGGATTCACAAGCCACATCACACTTGACTCCACGACTTGGAAACATAACGAGCTGCACAAGCGATCGATAATGAAGCCGTACCACCAAAGACGTGTTCACTCGACCAATAACGTATGTCACGTCCCGTCGAGTGAGTCGTACGTGCCACGTCGGTGAGAGGAATCTGAGTCTGCTCGTGTTTAGTCCTATCTGGACATATACATAAAATATTTATTAGTTACCAAACTAAAGATACAGATACTAATTTATAAAATAAACTTTTAGATCTAATTAATAATTAATGATAGATTAATCTATGACTGCTACCGTAAAAATTGCTAATAGTAAATTAATTAGGCTTAACAAATTAGTCTCGTGACTTAATAATGAAATCTATATTTTATTTTTTTATTAGTATCGGATACTTCATAGACCACCTCATGTGACATCCGAGATATACATCTAATGAACTTTAGTTCCTACATCCAAACACCCTTCTAGATTCTTTCAAGTTTCACAAAGACGTATTTTTTAGGTAGGATATTGAGTTCAAGACTCAAGATGGCAACGGGCCCCGATCCCCGATGGGGATTTCCTCCATTAGAGAAAGAAAATGGGGTAGATTTATCCCTCACGGGGACATTAATGGCTGAATCTCAGCCCCTTCGGGTGAGGCGGGGATGGGAACGTTCCCTACCTCCCCGTCCCCGTTCCTCACTGGGTCCCCGAGTACAGCCCATAACCGCCATAGTGCATAGAGGCCCAATTAATCCAGCCCAAAACTCTTACATATATATATTGTGAAACCCTAGCTCCTCCTTCTCACCATCCATTTGTCTCCAGGCGCCGCACTTTCTTCCCCACGCCGCAGCCCGACGCTCGCACTTCTTCCCCGACGTCGCACGAGTGCAGGAGCCGTGACTCTGAGAGCTCCTTTGCCGGCTCACCACCCCCTCCCCCTCCCCCCTCCTCCCGTGGCTCTGAGAGCTCTGCCGCCGCCCCCTCCCGTCCTCCCCCTCCCCTGTGTGCTTTTGGCTCTGACTCTGACTCTGAGAGCTCGTTGAGAGCTTTCCCAGAGATGGCGTCTGGAATTAGATCCTGCATCACGGGGTACTGAAGATCTTCAGTGGCGCCTGAAATTGGATCCTGTCGTGGTCGCAAGTGGTGCTGCTAAATCGGGGATGGAAAACCCGACGAGGATGAAATCCCCGTTCAGGGACGGGGATGGGGAAAATGTATCCCCGATGGCGGGGACGGGGACGGGGACGGGGAGCGGGGAGTTTTGATTCACTCGGGGGAGAGAACGTTTCGTTCAAACCCGACGGGGATAGCCCCGTTGCCATCTTGATTCGAGACTGACACTGCATCCTTGCTACTTACAAGTCTAATGGCAATCCAAGTATCAACTTTAGGCCTTGTTTAGTTCGCAAAAGTTTTCAAGATTCCCCGTCATATCGAATCTGCGGTCGCATGCATGGAGCATTAAATATAGACGAAAATAAAAACTAATTGCACAGTTTACCTGTAATTTGTGGGATCAATCTTTTGAGCCTAGTTACTCCGTGATTGGACAATGTTTGTTAAATAAAAACAAAAGTGCTACAGTAGCCAAAAATCAATTTTTTTACAAACTAAACAAGGCCTTAGCCGGACAAAATAAATAACCTGACATGACGCATACTCTCACTTCTCTCGTTTACTTTGTTCACATAAAACAAAAATTGTCTTTCAGAAAAAAACTTATAAAAAGAAAACAAAGCAATGCTCTTTCAAGAACACCGAGCCACTGTGAGTGCGGCGAAAATTAGCTGGTGCACGGGATCTGCATAGTGGCATTCACGAAAAAAATCCGTCGGATACTAGAAGAGGTCTGTTGCTGCTTGCCTGCTTGGTTGATATGAACTTGACAGGAAACAAAATTATATATAGTAGTAAGAAAAACATGTCATCCTATTTTTATCCTAACATATGCGAACTTGATATGTGATATTTTTCAGCTAGCCTTCAAGGAACACAGGGTGATTTAGTTTTTTACCAGGATGTGCGGTCCGGAAAACGTGCATTGCAGAGCTTCTTCACTCGGGGTGTTTTGTTTCTTTTTCATCCAAAAAAATTCTAGATTTTGGTTCAGCATTTTGTATAATAGAATTAAACACCATGCAAAAGTTTTAGCAAAATGATTGCCATTTTGCATTTTAGATTTTGGCCTCAAGAGACCAAAAAGGCATAAAAGAGCCTCAAGGAATGAGAGTAATAAATTCTTTATTTTGGATAGAACTAAACATAACCCCAAAAAATTTGGTATCTTGTACTTCATTATTATAAAGTAGTTGACATTTTGTATTTTGCATTTTATGAAAAACTAAAGATGCCATCTATTCTTCAGCTCTCAACATGTCCAGTCCTGATTCTCAACTTTCATAGGAGGATGACTTGGCTCTTTGTTCATGCATCTCTCTCTCTTTATATATCTCGGGCTCACATGATACTTAAGCCTTGTTTAGCTCTAATTTTTTTTACAAAATCGACACCGTAGCAATTTCATTTGTATTTGACAAATATTATTTAATTATGAACTAACTAGGCTCAAAAAATTTATTTCACAAATTATATGCAAACTATGCAATTAGTGTTCTATGTATTTGTCGTAAGATTTGATGTGACGAAAAATCTAGAATTTTTTGTAAATTTTTTTTGGTATCCAAACAAGGCCTTAGCGATATGTGCAACCCAGAGATTGTTTATGCATGAACCTCTCAAACTGATGCTAGTCCTTCAATAGCAGCCGCTAGTGTTGAGTGGGTATCTTTCATCAATGGATTATGTGAAAGAACAAGTTCAGAAATAAGACGACGTATGGATACCTTTTACCTGGTAATGAATCATCAACCGCTTGCAAGCCGAGGATGACAAAGCTAACATTAAAATTTTAATTCCTTATTAAATATCATCTGATACATACTCGAACATCAGGGTGGAGCCATGGAGTGTGACGCACCATGCATGTTCGGCTTCGGTCGACCCTTAAACAAAATAGAGCCTAAAGTAGTAGAGTACAGTACAGAATCACGTAGCGTATTGCCGCGGTTACTACCTGAAGTGGACTACGACATGAAAGCCGCGCCGCGCTTCTATTTAGGCCTTTGTTTAGATGAAAAAGATTTTAGATTTCGCTACTATAGCTCTTTCGTTTATTTGTGATAAATATTGTCTAATTATAGACTAACTAGGATTAAAAGATTAGTCTCGCAATTTACAGGTAAACTATGCAATTAGTTTTAATTTTGGAAAAAGTCTACATCACCCCCTGAACTATGGGATGGTGTCTACTTTACCCCCTGAACTATGAAACAGTCTAATTTACCCCCTAAACTATCGAAAACCGTTCAAATCATCCCCCGATTGGTTTTTTATGGTAGTTTTGCTACAGTAACCGTGGTTTTGACTTTTTCTTTTTCCTATTTGTTTTCATATAATTTCTGAAAAATCATAGTAAATCACAGAAAAATCATAAAATAGAAAATTTAATTTTGTTGGACTCCACATGAGTAGATCTACGCAATGAATATATAATATGGTATACTTTAGTATAATTTTTTTTAGCTTTAAATTAGTTAGAAAAATCAAATTTTATCTGTAATTAATTGGAATAATTCATAGCTGCACCTTCTGTGGTCCAATTGTGGTGAAATTTTTATGGTGG
>Ga0182004_10000856_pt1 | contig 20547 bp, 19 predicted proteins | sample Sormic07211540_1_FD_120479 | JGI IMG/M metagenome (GOLD analysis project Ga0182004, IMG submission 120479) | Endophyte microbial communities from Sorghum bicolor roots, Mead, Nebraska, USA - 072115-40_1 MetaG | ecosystem: Host-associated > Plants > Roots > Unclassified | place: USA: Nebraska...
CGGATGAGGCATGAGCTATAGATGCAACAGACGAAGGAAGACGTAGGGTGTCTAGAACATAGAGGCTAGAGGCACCTTTACGGCGATGGCCAGTCCCAATCACTTCCCGCTGCGACGGTCCTGAATAAAACAAGATGAGTCATCAAAACCAACGAAACAATTGTGGTCAGTAACTTGACCAACCGACAGAAGATTCATAGACAACCAGGCGGACGGAGCAGATGACGAACGGAAGCCCCACGGGCAGGCGGACAGAGAAGATGACGAACAGAAGTCCCGCGACGGACGAGCCGCGCAGAGTCGCGCGGAAGACCCGCGGCGGACGAGTCTCGCACAGAGTCGCGCGGAAGACCCGTGACGGATGAGTCGCGCACCGCGAGATCGTGACCGCGACAGATGAGTCTCCGCGACGGACGAGTCGCGCACCGCGACAGGAGTGACGATCCCTGCGATCACGATCTCTACGCGCGTGAAGAGGACTCGGGCGGACAGGTCTCGCCGTGCGTGAAGAAGCCTTGGGGTGAGACGGCAAAGGGCCGCCCACGCGGGAAGACAGGCGACGAGGGGGCACGACGACGGGCCACGCGAAGAAAGTAGGATCCCAAGGAGAAAGAACTGGATCGTGGGTCAGACTAATCTAATCCTAACCCTAATCCCATAGCTTTGATACCATGTTACGTACCTTCAGGATCACAAAGTACAATGACTCCAGAGGTGGAGTCGTACATATATAGAGAGCCTCAGGGCTATATATAGATAGGGCCTATAGATAGGTCTATTGACTAGATCTTCATCATATACTTAACACCCTTAACTTGGGACAGAATATAATATGATGTGAATTGGTACTACTTGAGAATGAGGTAACATTTTTATGCTGTTTTCATGTTTGTTTCAGTATTCTTTGGTGTCCTATTTGCTGAGTGTAGGTCAGATTCAAAGTACAGATTTTTTTCCTTTTGGGATTTCTTTCATATGAGAATATAGCTCTTTGTTGGAGATAGTTTTACATCACCGTTAAATCTTCTCTATGCAGGCGAGTGGTGCATGGCTTCTCTATAAATCAAACACACGGGAAGAGAATTTTCTGTATGCTACTCTCAAAGGATTTTCTGTTTTTGATGACCGTGAAGGAACAAAAGATGAGTTAAGGCTTGCCATTGGGAAATCAGCATCTGTTCGGGACACGTCATCTGTTGATGGCTATGATAATCCTAACGAACTTGATTCAGGTGAACGAAGAATACAAAAAGATCTAGGCCTTGAGCCAATCCCCTCGATGCTTATTCTTGATGCCATCTTCAGAAGATCTTCGTCTTCTGTCTCTGTATGTGTTCAGCGGCCCAAGTTTCTTGTGGCACTTGACTTCTTACTAGCAGTAATCGAATTCTTTGTGCCATCTGCTCGGAGTCTTTTATCCAATGATGAAGACAAGGACCTTCTACATATGATCACCCCAGTAGTATTGGATGATCAGATTTATTATCAGGAGCATTCAACATTTAGTCTTTCACCTCAGAAGCCCTTAATTGTTGATAATGAGAGATTTGATCACTTCATATATGATGGGAAGGGTGGAAAATTATATTTGCTGGATAGAGAGGGGAAAATTATCTCAAGCCCTTCTGCTGAGAGTTTCATTCATGTGCTGGGGTGTAAGAGGTTGCAATTTCGGAATGTCACTATAGTGGTAATATTCAGCGTTTCAGTCTCCATTATTCTCACTTTTTACTGACCACACCTATATGGCCTTTTGGTCTTTTGACAATGTGATACCCTGCCGCAGAATGGTGAATATTTGGACTCTTGTATCTCTCTTGGTGATGATAGCTGTTATTCAGCCTCAGAGAATGATCATGTCTATTTAGCTAGAGAAGATGATGGGCCCTTGTCGACTCCCAGCAAGGAAATTGCAGGAGACACTGTTAAAAATGGAAGTGCTGATATATCGACCGAATTCATTATGGAACTACAGGTATTCCTTTAAACTTCTAGCTATTGTTGAGACACATTTAATTCATCACCGTGTTAAGCACATAGTTTTCATCTTCTACTGCATCGTGATACCATATTCTGTGTAAGCTACCAATGTGACTTATTCAAACAAGCTCATGAAAGCTAGTAACCCTGGAGATTCATGATAGTTCAGGAATCTCTCCAACTTTTGCTTTTCATTTTGAATATAATTGTTGAAATGTCAGCACATTTCCCACCTTCCATTATAAGCTTAAGATTTTGCATGAATTGATAGCACATCTTAGGTGTATGGGAGCTGAGACATAGCAGGGGGTGTTTAAGAGTTTGTTGCCCAAGTGCCTAAGTTTCCTCATAAACTTAAGCTTTTGGATCATTTGGCCGGTCTAGACAGCTTAACAGTAGCATTCCTATGTCTGCAAGGTTTCCCAAAACTTCACCAGCTGGGTTCACTGGTAACTAATGCTGGTTTTATCCAGCAGGTTACAACTTACAAACTGTGAAGTCACTCCCATTATGTGACTTTTGGAACTGCTGCACGCATGATCGCCATTTTGTAATTCTATGGTTGAACTGCATTGCATGATTGTTTCAGGCTATTGGACCAGAGCTTACTTTCTATAGTACATCAAGGAATGCCGGTGAAAACTTAGCGCTATCAACAAAGGTTATTCATGCCCGCACAGATGCATTTTGCAGGTTTGGTATTCTACTGCCCTTTGGCTGAATGTAGTTTTCGATTGATGCATTGCTTACATTAGTACATGTAGCAGATATCTAAAGTGCTTTATGCATCACTCTCTTTTTCTTCCCTTACTGTACTTCATGGGTTAATTAGATGTTGATTTTTTTTGAAAAGAAAACTGCTATTATAAAGTTGCCATTAATTCTCTTCCTGGATGTCTGGAGCTGATGATACAAAGCTACCATGGGGAGCAGATTTATGCTTTTTTTTACATTTGTTTCTCTTTAGTTTACATTATGACTGCACAGTTACATATTGGATAATTGATATGCTAAACAAAGAAGTTAAATTTGTCAAAGTATTTCATGACTATGAAATTTACAGATGTGATACTACCGCTGATAGGACTAGAAGCGCTACCGGAGTTGGTGTGTAAGCTGTAGGGGTGGAAGACTGGAGGCCGAGGTCTGAAACCTCGGTGGCGGCGCGAGGGCGCCGTGCTGTAGGCGTGAGCAGCTAGGGCAAGAGGCGGCTAGGGTTTCTCCCGGCTCCCTAAGAAGCTGGAAACAATAATATGTTTCTGCTTAATACTCTCAATAGTCTCTCTCTCAATAACAATATGGAAACAAACTAATAATATCTATAAATAGGATAAATATGGGCCTTAAGCCCCCTTAGGCTGCCGACATCCCCTAGCCACTGCTGGGCCGTCCTCGAGTATAATGGATGCCGGTCATAACATCTCTCCCCGCCTGCGCAAACAGCTCGTCCTCGAGCTGGAAGTCGGGGTAGAAGGTGCAGAACTCGTCAACGATCTCCCAAGTCGCGTCGTCTTCAGGAAAGCCTTGCCACTAGATGAGTACTTGCCAGACGCCTCGACGTTGATGCGCACGGAGCACCTTAGCAGGAGCCGGCAGCCGACCGTCCAGGGTCGGAGCGAGAGCGCCTGGGGCAGCCGGTGGATCTCCGCGGTGGCGCTTAAGCAACCCCACGTGGTACACATCATGAAGACGGGCACCCTCTGGAAGCTGAAGACGATACGCCATGCTACCGATGTGTTCCAGGACACGGAACGACCTGGCATAGCGAGGGCCAAGTTTGCCCTTGGCGCCTGGCCATAGAGAGTGGGCTGTGCGGTTGAGCAGCCGCAACCAGACCCAGTCGCCCGTCTAGAACTGTACCTCGCGATGTCCTGCGTCATAGTATTTCTTGGACAACCGCTGAGCTTGCAAAAGACGTTGCCGAACCTCAGCGAGGACCTCGTCTCGAGAGGAAGAAGAGCATCCATGGCCTCTGTACGTGTTGTTCCGGGTGCGTAGGGCAGCATTGGCGGGGGAGGGCGACCGTAGACGACCTCGAACAGGGTGGCACGAAGAACTGTGTGGAAAGATGTGTTGTAACAGTATTCCGCCCACGACAGCCAATCCACCCAGGCGCGAGGTCGATCCCCCGTGACACAGCGCAAGTACATAGCGATGACCTTGTTGACCACCTCGGACTGGCCATCTGTCTGCGGGTGAAATGCTGTACTCATGTGCAGTTTAACGCCCCCCATCTTGAAGAGATCCCGCCACACATGTCCAGTAAACACGGGTCCTGGTCGCTGACGATGGATAGCGGAAACCCATGGAGGCGGACGATACCGTTGAAGGCGCGAGCGACGGATGTGGCGGTGTAGGGGTGGCCGAGCGCGATGAGATGGGCATATTTGGAGAAGCGATCCACTGAGGATGACCGATTTGCCCGCGACCTTGGGCAGCCCCTCAATGAAGTCCATCGAGATATCCGGCCACACTTGGGTGGGGACGTTGAGGGGTTGGAGCAGCCCGGCTGGCTGCACCGTCTCCGTCTTGTTGCGCTGGCACGTGGTGCAAGAGCGCACCAAGTCCTGGACTAGCGTGCGGCCCCGCGGAATGTAGAAGCCGGCACGAAGTCTGTGGAGCGTCTTCTTAATACCCTCATGACCAGCCGAGTGCGCCAAGAGGAGCACTTGTTGCTGCAAGTCACCATGGTCCGGCACGAAGACGCGGGAGCCATGGAGCAGGAGGCCGTCATAGAGGCGCCAAGGGGCGCTCAGCTCGCCCGCCTGAAGTTGCTCTAGCAGCTTGCGGCCATCCGGGGTGTCAGCCGTGGCGCGGCGGACCTCGTCTAGAAGGGCGAACGTCGGTCCGGACAGGGCCAGAGCCACCGAAGGGCCCGCAGCCACCACGTTGACGTCGCGGCGTGAGAGAGCGTCAGCCACGGTGTTGAGACGGCCCGGACGGTATTCCACCGAGAAGTCGAAACCGAGGAGTTTGCTGATCCATTGATGCTGTGGCACGGTGGACAAACGCTGGTCAAGCAAAAATTTCAAACTATAATTGTCAGTGCGGACCAGGAATGGGCGCCCCCACAAGTATGGACGCCAATGTCGCACTGCCCTGCACCAGCCCGATCAGCTCGCGTTCATAGGCGGCCAGCTTGAGATGACGAGCAGCGAACGTCCGACTGAAGTAGGCGAGGGGTTCGGCGCCCTGGTGAAGGATAGCACCGAACCCTGCGCCTGACGCGTTGCAGTCGACCACGAAGGTGGCGTCGAAGTCCGGCATCTGTAGAACTGGTCCCGTGGTCAAGGTGCGCTTGAGCGCCTCTAACGCAGCTGTCGGGTCTAACGCAGCTGTCGTGGTCAAGGTGCGCTTGAGCGCCTCTAACCGAACCCTGCGCCTCTAACGCAGCTGTCGCGTCGTCGTCCCATGCGAACGCGTCTCGCCGCAAGAGACGCGTTAGTGGGGCAGCGATGATGCCGTAGTCCCAAATAAACTTCCTGTAGTAGCCGGGCAGCCCCAGAAAGCCGCGGGGCCCCTGGCGGAGCGCGGAAGTGGCCACGCAGCCACGGCGGCGACCTTGTTGGCGTCCATGGCGACACCGCCCTCGGAGATCACATGGCCTAGGTAGGCCACTGACGGTGCCCCGAAAGAGCACTTGGAGCGCTTGAGATGAAGGCGATGTGCGCACAAGGCGTTGAGGACAATGTTGACATGCTGCAAGTGTTCGGCCCACGACGAGCTGTAAATTAGTATATCATCGAAGAATACCAACACGAACCTCCGAAGGTAGGGGCGGAGCACATCGTTCATCAGGGCCTGAAATGTCACCGGGGCATTGGAGAGTCCAAACGGCATCACCAAAAACTCAAAATGGCCATGATGCGTGTGGAAGGCCATCTTGGCGATGTCGTCCGGGTGCATGCGCACCTGATGGTACCCGGAACGGAGATCGAGCTTGGTGAAGAAGCGAGCCCCGTGGAGCTCATCCAGCAACTCGTCAACCACTGGGATCGGAAATTTGTCCTTGGAGGTCTTGGCGTTGAGGGCGCGGTAGTAAATAAACTAATAATATCTATAAATAGGATAAATATGGGCCTTAAGCCCCCTTAGGTTGCCGACATCCCCTAGCCACTGCTGGGCCGTCGTCGAGTATAATGGATGCCGGTCATAACAACCGCTGTTAGTACGTATTGATATACCATCTACAAGACGGGATGAACTATGCTGTTCAAAGTCAGATTGCTTATTGCTGTCATGTCGCTTCATTTTCCTTTTTATATTTACTTCATATTCCCATCTGATGTGGCAAATTGATTGGGCACTGGATACAAGAACAGCAGATAGATCAGCTAACTCGCCCTCACTCCAGAGGCTTTGAACTACTTCTTAGATCTATCTCTGCTTGCCTTCCCTAGCTACCTAGAATGTCTTTATAGACCAGGCAATCCAAGTAACTAATTAATCTTATCTGCTAATAAACCTGAACAAAAACTGTGAACTAATCCTAGGCTACTGATGCAGCACATCCAGTGCCAGAACCAACAGTTCTAAGATGATGTGGTAAGTTGATTGGGCACTGGATACAAGAACAGCAGATATAGATTGGCTAACTTGCCCTCCCTCCGGAGGCTCTGAATTGCTTGTTAGTTCTATTTCTGCTGACTTCCCTGGCTATGGCTATCTATGGATGGTTTTATAGACCAGGCACCCAATAAACTTCCTAACAAATCTTATCCAAGTAACCAGTGAGTCTTACCTACTAACAAACCTGAACAAACTGTGAACTCATTGTAGTATGCTGATGCAGCACGTCCAGGGCCAGAACTGTCCTACTCGCCATAACACCATCCAACAAGGAATTCACACAATCACCTGATCCAAGAAACTTATTGAAGCACACCATTTCTTTTAGTGGGAGAAAAAGTTTGCCAACATGTGCCTCACACATTAAACAATTGTCTTTATGTTCTCTGTATGTTGGGGATTGATCCCTTTTTGTGTGGCAGGCTTATAATGAAAGGTGACAGTATGGAGATGAATGGAAACATACTTGGTTTAAAGATGGAGAGTAATGGCATCAGAGTTATAGAACCATTTGACATGGCTGTGAAATATTCAAATGCATCTGGAAAGACAAATTTGCATCTGCTGGTTTCTGAAATATATATGAATTTTTCCTTTAGTATTCTCAGACTGTTTTTAGCAGTTGAGGAAGAAATTTCAGCATTTCTCAGGATGTCATCTAAGAAAATTTCACTGGTGTGCTACCAGTTTGACAAAGTTGCAACTATGCAAGGTACAGGATGACTTGTACTTCCCGGGTGGGAAATATATGCCCATCTAGGTTTTCCTAAGTCAAATCTTTTTACATTTTGACTATAAATGTCCAAACTTTTATATCAGTTGACAACATAAGATTATACTTTCATTGTGAAATATACTTTCATAATACATGCTCCTCCGGTTCCCTAAAGCAAGTCATTTTGGACATCAACACGGTCTCAAAAAACAACTTTGACTGCTACTTTTTGCTATAAAATATTATAAAATATAGGTCCATATATATCTTTATGAAACTACATTTCGAGATGAATCTACTTACATCACTTTCATATTTTCAAACTCAAGCCAAAAAAATTCATCTGTAGTCAAAGTTTAAAATGTTTGACTTAATACAACCTCAAAACGACTTGCTTTAGGGAACCGGAGGGAGTAACTCTTTATGCATAAGCTAAATTGCTAATATATTTTTATGGATATGGTTAGTCAATGTGTGACCTTGTAGACCCTGTCGTGTCCTAATGGGCTTATAATTCTGATAAGAGTTATGTTGGTGTATACTGAGAGTCCTATTTTGTAAGCTGCATTCATTTTTTTTTTGTTGACTTGTTTTAGGCAATGCAAATAATCAAGTGTTATCTTTCTGGCGACCACGTGCTCCATCTGGATACGCCATTTTTGGCGATTATCTCACACCAATGTTTGTGACTACTACTTCATGCTCTAATTTCTTCTTATGTTGGTATGTTGGTGGAAGGATTTTGTTAGCATTTAATCTCTCTCTTTTTTCATGTTAGGAATGAGCCTCCTTCTAAAGGAGCCCTTGCCCTGAACACAAACATTGTTAAGGTCAAAAGGCCTTTATCATACAAGCTAGTGTGGCAATCTGGTTCTCCAAAAACAAACGTTTTTAATCAGAATGAGGACTCGGAGAATAAGATATCTATTGCTGACCAGCTCTGCTCTGTTTGGTTACCTGTGGCACCTGTGGGTTACGTTGCAATGGGTTGTGTTGTTTCATCTGGGACTGCTGAACCACCTTTGTCTTCAGTTTTCTGTTTAACTGCTTCCTTGGTTTCATCGTGTAATCTAAGGGATTGCATTGCACTAAGGTCAAATATATATTACCTGAACTTGTTTCTGTATTTGTTGTATGGCTGTAGATATTTCACACTCATACATTATGTACTCTAACTGCATTCTTCAGGGATAATGCTAACATGATCTTCTGGCGAATTGATAATGCTTTTGGTTCCTTTGTACCTGGAGATCCTGCAAGCATGAGTGTGCATGGCAATGCTTATGATCTTCGACATATGCTGTTCGACAGTGCAGACTCATCTTCTAAGACTATCTCAAGAAGGCAAGATAGTAGAAATGATTCCTCTCAACTAGAGAGAACAGAATTAACCTCGGGTCGGCTATTTGACGCGGTGGCAAGCTTTAAACTAATTTGGTCAAATAGTGCGACCTCTTCACCAAAAAAGCTCTCAATATGGCGTCCAATGTTGTCTGAAGGAATGTTTTACTTTGGTGACATAGCTGTTAACGGGTACCATTTATGTGATTACTGTTTGTCATTTAAAGACCAAGCTTTGTTTGCGATTGAAAACTTAATATTTAACTTTCAATTGTAGGTATGAACCACCAAATTCAACTGTTGTCCTTCGTGATACTGGCGAAGACACTTTTCTCAGAGCTCCTGAAGGTTTTGACCTTGTTGGTCAAATTAAGAAGCAACGAGGCACTGAGGGTGTATCATTTTGGTTTCCTAAAGCTCCTTCAGGTTTTGTGGCATTAGGATGTGTTGCATCTAAAAGTTCTCCAACGAAAGAGGAGTTCAGTTTGTTAAGATGTATTAGAAGTGACATGGTGGCTGGAGGTCAATTTTCTGAGGAAGGTGTATGGGATTCATCCAATGCTAGAACATCTGAATCTTTTAGCTTATGGACTGTTGATAATGATGCTGGTACATTTCTTGTGAGAAGTGGATATAGAAAACCTCCAAAGAGGTTTGCACTGAAGCTTGCGGGTCCACCTACATCAAGCAGTTCAGATAGCATCATTGTTGATGCCGAAATTAAAACATTTTCTGCTGTTTCCTTTGATGATTATGGTGGAATGGTGAGCCATATCCTGTAGATGGATCTTTATCTTGCAACTATTATTAACTTTTAATATCCCAAACGATAGTTGGCTTGTGTCTTTATTTCAAGTGATCTAGCTCCTCTGATGCATGCTGATATATGTTCTCAGATTGTTTTTTGAATTATTCTGTGCAGATGGTTCCATTATTTGGGCTGTCCTTTGACAGTGTTGGACTAAGTTATCATGGTGGTCCTCATCATCTCAATGCAACTGTGAGCTTGTCATTTGTGGCCAGATCCTATAATGACAAGTATAGCTCGTGGGAGCCCTTCATTGAACCAACAGATGCATTTCTTAGGTAACTTCTCTAGGAACTAAATCGCTTCTCCAAATAACAGTTGGGGTGGACCCTACTGAATAACTGTATCAATATATTATATATAGATAAATATGTACAAAGCATAGGCAGAGCTATGTGTCGGCCAAGGTGTGCTACCTCCCGTTGCCTCTACAAAATTTCTTTGGTATCTGTATCTCATCACAATCCGATAATCCATCAATAGAAGCGGCAGCACTTGAACATGAAGCTTTTTAGTACTAGCAGAAAGCCATGAACCAACATTACGACATTTCACTTGCTGCGTACTACGGATGATTGTATCCTCTATGCCTGTTTTCCCCTTCTTCCTCAACCTCAAATGAAGGGACGAGTGCATGTAAGGGGATTTTTCTTTGCCTGGCGCCTCCTTGCTAGAATGCTAGCATCTGAAACCACCAGCTGCTCTCTTCGTCATGCAAGACAGGGAAACACATCAACTCACATGTTGCATGTTCCATTGTTGTTTTTCTTGAATGGAAACTTGCAATAATTCTGAAGAACTAGATATTTAGGCATGCGAGTGAGAGAATCTGAATGCTATAACATGTTAGTCTACTGAGATCATCTACTAATTTTTGGTAGAGGACCTTTGGGTTGTTTTTTAGATAATGGAGGGTTTCCGGCTTCAGACATCTTCTAATGGAAATGCATCAATCCACAATTATTGCAAAGAGATATCACGTCCCAACAATGAAACATGTGGCCAAGAATAAGAACAAGCTATAGAAAAGGAATAAATTCTAAATCTTCAGACTGCAGCTTGAATAATGTCCTCTGATGTACCAAAGAAAAACAACAAACTACAAAAAAGTAAATTCAAAATCTTCAAATTGCAGCTTGAGTAATCCTCCTTTCCACCGGAATTCTTGTGTGTTTGAAGGAATTTTGCCTAGTATAGTATCCATGCACTCCTTCAGACCATAGGAGATGACAGATGAGTGCAGTTTATGGTGCATGGCTGGAGCATCAAAGCTCAGTGAATTACTGTCAAGATTGTTGGTCTAGATTGTCTAATTTCTAGAGCAGCTTGTTTGTTCAGGTCCTGTTCATGTATAGAACCGCCGCTATCCTTCCCTTTTCGGTTTGGGTGGGTATGTGGTGTTGGTTTTTCAGCTTGCTGGGCTTCTTCCTATATCCAGCTTGTCTTGGTATTTCTCTATCTTAATCAAATGACACTTGGATCTCCTGCGCCGTTTAACAAAAAAGTAATCCTCCTTTCGCTGCTTGTTCCCTAATGTTGACATGAGCCAAATCCGACATGGGGGAAGAGAAACTATTCCATTTGCTGCTTGAAACTCTGACCACGATACCAAGACCAGTGATATAAGCATCCTCACTTCCACCTAAATAGGAAGTGGGAGTACGCTGGATACCAATTCTTGTTGAAGACTTTGAATTAAGAAACCACAGCACATGCACCATTAACACCACCAAAGAAGTCCTCCAAAATGATGCCAACAAGGACACAGTTTAGTCGCCACCGCCACTTGCCTAGAACAGGCAAAGTTTTCACCAAGAGACCCGATGATGATGTCGCCTCCAAGGAGGATAACAACACCCAAAGGCGTTGTCACCATCGAGGCTGGCACAGGGACCAGCATGGCTTTCGCCAATGCACACCAACCCACCACAACAAAGACCAGAATCAATGAAGCACGTCCATACCACACCATCGCCAAACACTGGGGACATAACGCCCATGCCACACCACCACACCACCGCCATACTACGAGGCCCTAAGCGCCTGTTGCTACCATGTCTTGCTCAACCAAGGTCACCGGATTGCCGCCCAGCCATGTCAAGGATAGCTACAGTATAGGGACAGGCCCTGTCGGGAATGAGCACATGGGAGAAGGTGCTGGCGACCACCGACGTAGGGGGGGAGGCCAGCCACGTCGTCACCACCACAACCGACACACTGGATGGTGGAGGGAAGCACCACCACCGAGCCAACTGTCAAGAACCGCACCATCCACCACTCAATCCGGACGAATCCCACCGTAGTGTGAAAGGCGCTCACACAGATACGGCCGAATACCATGCCCAATCTGTCACCGGAGTAGGAAATGAGGACGGGATGAGTAGAAAAAAAGGCAAGGGTGAGGGAGGAGGATCGCCTGGCCACCGCCATCCTTGCAGCCAGCTGGGCTTCCCGGCGGTGTACTTAAGTGGCAGCAAGGCATAGGTGGCGCTGGGTAGGTAAGTGGCGACTGGCGAGGTGGCTGTGTCTAGCCCTCGAACCACAGCTGTATTCAGATTGAGCATAAAGAGACAGGATCCTATTCTCGGGGTTGGTTTATTCCTATTTTTTGGTAGTAGTTATAACTACTGTAGACAAAAATCAGTAATTTGGCTTCCCCTTCAGTTTGTGTCATGCTCTGCCAACAAAGGTCTACAAGCCCAATGATACAAGGATAAATATGACCTGAGAGGATAGAGAGGCCTATGACCGTGCACACAAAAAAGGTGTAACGTCCCGCCTCCACGAGGCCGGGTCCGCTTACATCTGGTAGCTTTTCTAGGATATAGTCAGTTCCCACAGACCAACACTAGTCTTTTCTGCACACTTTGTCCTCACTCGTGCGCACCCGGAAAGTACTTCGTGGTCGGTCACCCCCATCCCTAAATTTCTCTAGGCCAAGCACGCTTAACTTTAGAGTTCTTTGGAGATGGGCTTCCAGAAAAGAAGTTGCAACTTGTTGGTATAAGTCTCCTATTAATCCTATTAAGCCCTGGGCCGGGTGTTACAAAAGGACAATGTTCATAAACTGAAAATCTCATGAGAAACAAACCATTCTTGTCGGTGTCCTTCCCAAAATACAATATCTATCGTTTGCAGTTCTTGTCTTGGCTTCAAACCATAGGTAAATTGTGTGTGTGTATACTTTCATTATTTGCTGTTAAAAAGCATTATTAATAAGGTGTTGGGTCTATGTATGACTCCTTTTTTCTTCTACTAATATAATGATACGCAGCTCTCCTGCGTGTTCGAGAAAAAAAAAGCATTATTAATAAGTAATTGATCTTGATAATTCACAAGGCCTTCATTCACTTGCCTATTAACCATATGCAACACCATATTAGTTACAGAATAACAGATTTTTGTAAATTTTTATTACATGATTTGGTACTCATTGTGTTATGGATATTAGGTACCAATATGACATGAATGCACCAGGTTCTCCTGGACAACTCCGTATTACCTCAACTCGAGATCTGAATTTGAACATATCTGTTTCCAATACAAACATGTTATCACAAGCTTATGCTAGCTGGAACAATATTAGCTGTGGTGATGAATTGTACAGGAAGGTATATCATTTCTCCTTTAAGCTTATTGTTTAATAATTTTGTTATCTGCCAATCTGTTTACTCCTTATAAAAATATGGAAAGTTAACCCGTATTTACTTTGAAGTATTCAGTTGATGCTTATGCCATCATTTGTCTTCTCTCTTGTTCTATTATCAGGAAACCTTTTGTTCTACTGAGCGACCAGTTCTTGATGTTCATCAAAGAAGAAGTTATTATGTTGTTCCACAAAATAAACTTGGACAAGATATTTACATAAGAACTGCTGAAAATAGAAGTTCACTTGTTACTCTGCTGCCCTCTGGGGATGATAGGTCTATAAAAGTTCCGGCTTTAAGGGATCTATTGGATTCTCATTTAAATGGAAGATCTGTTAAATCATATCGGTTGATGATAACTGCCATTCTTGCGGATGCAGAGGTAGCTCTTTTATTTTGCACTAAACTATGTACTCTTTTACCTCCATGTGCTTTCTCAGTGATGAAGTGGCGGTCAACTTTTTTATCACAGCTTGACTTTTTTGTTTGTTTTAACACGTCCTCACTTAACCTTTCATTTAAAACCAGCACCAGAAAATGCTAAGTGGTGGTGACAGATAACCGGCTGAGCATTGACTGCGATCTGACCTAAAAACTCCAAAATTACCTCAATAGGAAGTCAGCAGCTTGGTTTTTTTTTTTTTGAGAGAAAATACAGCAGGGGAGGCTCCCACTGTTTGCTTTATTAAAACAAAATAAAAAAATAGAAGGACAACACTGTACAAAAGAAGTTGCACAAAGAAGAAAGCCCGAGGTGGGTTAAGGAGCTAATCTAGGGAAGCTATATAGGAAAGAAAGACAGCACACTTATCATCGCTTAAGTCTATGAGCTTGTAGTGTAGCTTCTTCATAGAAGGAGCTTTTCCAAGATCCAAAGGATGGGCGACCTCTATCGAAAATATAATTATTTCTTTGCTTCCAGATTTGCCAAGCAGTGAGTCTCCATGAAAAAGGGGTTCTGATGTTGAATCTTAGCTTGCTGCATCATTTGGAAAAATTCCGTTGTTAGGTTCCAACTTATTCCAAGATGTTGCCAACATGTTTGACTAAACGAGCAGCTGAAGAACAAATGGAATGCAGTTATTTGTGACTTATTGTTAAAGTGTTCCATCCTATCTTTTCCAAACACAAATGGGAATTAGAACATTTACATTCTAACTTAATAGGGAGGGATTAGCATCTGAACGTAATATTGAAATGTTCAAGCCCATGTTTTACATCCAATTAGAATATCTTGTCTCTTCACTTGGGATTTCTGGTTCAATCTCCTGAGAAGCCTGGGGAAACATCATTTGAAGATTGGTGGAAAAAAAAATATCTGCTGGTGCTCACGATCAGATTAAGAGGGGCCTCAACTCCCTCTCCACGTTAGGTGCTTGAACTTTATGGAATCATCGCAATAGGTGTGTGTTTGATGGGGCATCTCCAAGCTTAGCTAGAACTTTTCATCTCACTAGCGAGGAGCTATACTCTTGGTGCTGTCTGGGGTGCGAGGCATCAACTACCTCCTGGCAATTATGCCAAGCGAGATTTAAGTTTAGGTTGTGATCAGTGATCACTTTTTCTCTTGTACAAGGCGCGCATGTCCTTTATTATCTGAATGGTGTGGGTGTGTATGCTTTTTGTAAGGGTTCCTATCCATTTTCCTTCTCTTAATATATTGATACCTGACTCTCCCAAGTGTTCGAGAAAATGTTTTACATCAAATTCTGAACCTTGTACTGCAGTTAACTTGCCTGCTAAATAAATTGTTGTGAAGGACTTTTTTGGTCATTCTAAACTTAGGTTTTCCATCCCAGGTCAAGGATGATGAAGGATTAGGAAGTGGTGAATATATGACTGCTGTGCGGCTCTTTTCAGAAAACCATTCCATATCTGTTGTTCAGCAACAGAGTGCCCGTACTTGTGCTGCTACTGGAGAACACTCGTCACAGAACACCAGAAAGGTGAACTGGAATGAAATGTTCTTTTTCAAAGTCGAACGCGTGGTATGTAAACACAACACATTCTGGCACTTTTACTCTTGTTTTTTACATTCAAAAAAACTCCTCTGAGTTTAGGTCTCCATGACAATTGTGCCGTGACTTTTCTGAGAGCCATGTTTCCATTTAACTAATATTTCATTTTCTCTGCAAATGTTTCAGGACAGTTATACTCTGGAGCTTCTTGTGCTTGATGCTACTAAAGGTTCGTGATTTCAGCGCAAAACAAATGCCATTATTTTGTTTGTTTTCCGACACTAGTTTATAGTTTATGTTGAGAACAGGTCAACCAGTTGGTATATACTCTGCTCCATTGGAGCAAGTTGTGCAAAAGCTCCCTCCTACCTCTAATTCGGATTGTGTCAAATTTGATTTGACTTTAGGAGACCTTATCTCAACTAAGACAGTGGTGAGAACTCTTGGAGAACCATATATCGAGTCACTTTTGTAGAATAGAGTCCACGCACAGTGTGCTTATGCGAAATTTATACTTACTAATATCTTATAACGTTTATCGACATTTTTTTTGTAGGAGCACGAAACTATTAAACCTAGTGGAAAAATAAGATTTGCGGTACTTGTTTCTGGTAGAGCTAGTGTACAACAAGGGAATAGAGCCAGTCCTGAAAGAAACAAGACTGGATATATTCAAATTAGTCCTTCAAAAGAAGGGCCTTGGACAAGCATGAAGTTAAACTATGCTGTACCTGCAGCATGTTGGAGGTTTGGCAATTGTGTGATTGCTAGTGAAGCAACAGTCAAGGAAGGCAACAGATATGTTAGCATACGTTCCCTTGTGTCAGTTACTAATACAACCAATTTCATTGTTGACTTGCGTCTAAAAGGAAGAATTTCTCAAAATGCACGATCAGATGATCAGGGAGATGGTTTTGATAAAGAGGATCAAATCCAGATTGGAATGCTGGAGCCCCATTCTACTGTTCCAGTTCCACTATCAGGCCTCTCACATCCTCTTGTGTCCTATATGTTGCAGCTGAGGCCAGCAAACCATCATGATCATGAAAATTACTCTTGGAGTGATGTCCAGGAGAGGCGCAGTCAAACTGAGTTTAGAAAGGAGGAAATCCTAGATATATGTGTATCAGATCTGTATGAATCAGAAAACTTGCTATTCTGCTCACAGGTAGATGGCACCTCCAGTTCTTGTCATGGACTATGGTTCTGCTTGAGTATAGAAGCCAAGGAAATAGGCAAAGATGTTCACATGGATCCAATATATGATTGGTGCATCATTATCAAGTCCCCGTTGTGTTTGACATACTATCTTCCCATTTCTGCACATTATACTGTCAGTTCTAGCCACCTTGACAATGAAGATTCAAGTTGTTCCCTTGGTACCTTAAGTCCTGGTGAGGCTGTAAAGGTCCACAATGTTGATCCAAGAAACCCTTTGTACTTATCCCTTGTTCCACATGGAGGATGGGAACTAATGCATGTACGGATAAAATTACTTACTTTTATAGATGTCTTGCTTTTCTATTTTTTCTACATACTATTGAAATGCTTTTCTGGTTCTAGGAGCCTGTTCTTATATCACATCCTACCCAAGCACCTTCCAAATTTATCAATCTAAGAAGCTCTTTATCTGGAAGGTAACAATGCAAACATGAAATTTTTTCCGGTGGATAAATGCCATAACCTTTCACTAATCAAGTTTCTTTAATCCTGTTTGTCTTTCATTCTTCTGTAGGGTTGTACAGATTCTGCTTGAACAAAGCAGTGATAATGACTATTTGATGGCGAGGCTTATCAGAATATATGTTCCCTATTGGATATCTTTTGCTAGATTGCCTCCACTTACTCTGCGTCTTGTTGATATTTCTAGAAGGAAAGAGAAGAGGCGGCTTCTTGCACGTTCACATTTGGAAAGGGCTGAGAAGCACCTCTATGATATAAAACATGATGAATTGGTTGAGGGATACACTATAGCGTCTGGATTAAATTTTAAGGGATTAGGACTTCTATCGTCTGTCGGTGGACATGGAGGACGGTTTGGATCTGTGAAAGAATTGTCGCCTCTTGGTGATATGGTTAGTTTGGATCTACTTCTTTTATTCTTTTTCTTGTTTTGAACCACTACAACTAAATGTTTTTTTCTATATTCAGGATGGAGCAGTTGATCTTTCTGCCTATGATGATGATGGAAAATGTATGCATATTCTTCTTTGTTCAAAGCCATCCTCGTATCAAGCTGTTCCAACAAAGGTAGCACATCTTAATCTACAACTTCATATAAAAGTGTCCATCAGTTGACTTCATGTCATGACACAACAGGTTATCCATGTACGCCCGTATATAACATTCACAAACAGGATCGGACAAGACTTGTACTTAAAACTTAGTGTTGAAGATGAGCCAAAGGTCCTACATGCATATGACTGGAGGGTTTCCTTTATGTACTCCGAGGGGACTACTGACAAACTGCAGGTACTACAACATTCTCTGTGAAGGCACCATTTTGGGTAATTGTTTGCATGAATTGTTGATGGAGCCGTTATAAAAAGTAAATGACCATGTTAGTATTTGCTTTTATGAGGATCTTTTAGTGCTCAATTCTGTAATGCTCCCTAAGTGCTCAGTTCTGTAGTGTCTATTTATGCAAGAGATTGTCTTTTTTTCTCCAATGAGTAGGGGAGATGTGTATCATTGCATTAAGAAGAAGAAAGGATAGTACAAAACATAAACAACAACACCACACCCACATCCACAAATATATCTTGGTTACATTCACGCCCATTACAGAAAACACACAACCAGACCTCAACAAAGTCAAGCCATCTACCTGGTGACCACTTCTAAATGTGCTAATCCCTTAGCGTCAGCAAAGCACCAAAGATTTGTCTCCTCAAGAGAAGTTCTAATCACAAACTGAGTGTTAGGATTGGCTCCATTGAAAACACAGTTGTTACGATGTTTCCACAACATCCAAGCCCCCAAAATAATCAGCAAATTCAAACCTTGCTTCACTTGCTCAGGGTCAGGGAACAAAGCGATAACTCTCATCCACCAATCAAAGAATCCCTTATCACCAGGGGATGGAGAGACGTCTGGTCATCTGTAGCGGCAAAGAGTAGTGACCAAACTGTTCTAGAGAACACACAACTAGCCAATCTATGATCAATCTAATCCTCCTGTTCACACAAGGGACATTTCACCAGACGAGGTAGTCCTTTGTGAGCCAATCTGTCCACTATCCAACATCTGTTATGAGCAACCAAACAAAGGGGGAAAAACATTTCTTTGGTGCCCAGGTCTTCTAAATTAACTCCCAAGGTTCAAATGTTGCTGATCCAATAAACAGTGATTTCTATGCAGATTTAGATGAGTACTGATCAGATTCAGTAAAGCACCACCTATGAACATCTGATGCATCTGGTTGTAGCTCCTCCTTTGGTAACTAAGTCCCACAATTCCAAATATTCAACAAGCGGAGGAACGGTCAAAGCATCCTGAATGTCCTGAACCCAAAGATCCTGACCCAGAGTTTCATGCAATGTACGTCTCTTTGCTCGCCTCTTGTTTACTAAGGCAGAAAGGTAAGGAGCAAGATTAGCACTTTGTTGCCAGCTATCTGTCCAAAATAAAGTATATTTTCCATTGCCCACAAGTGAAATAATTGTCACAGAGAAGAAAGTTTTCACAGAGTGAAGTCATATCTGGAATTGAGCCCAAGGTTTATGAGGCTGTGGTTTGGCCATCCAGAGCCACCTTAGTCTCAACTCCCAACCAATATGTCTGAGATCATGTAGCCCAAGCCCTCCCCATTGCCCACAAGTGAAATAATTGTCACAGAGAAGAAAGCTTTCACAGAGTGAAGTCATATCTGGAATTGAGCCCAAGGTTTATGAGGCTGTGGTTTGGCTATCCAGAGCCACCTTAGTCTCAACTCCCAACCAATATGTCTGAGATCATGTAGCCCAAGCCCTCCCAGGTTGGGCATACAAACTTTTGGCCAAGTGATTAAGCAATGTCCACCGTTGGTCACTCTTCTTCCCCTCCAAAGAAAATTCCTACTGATTTTTATCAATCTCTTTCATGGCCAATGGAGGGAGGTCCATGGAATACAAAAATAGATCACCATTGAAGGCAACACATGTTTAACCAGAACCAACCTGCCCTCTTTATTCATCGGACTCGCGGGTGAGAGAGGGAGGGAGAGGGGGAGGGGGTGCAGCATCCCCCTCGCTCGCTGCCCATTGTGTGATCAAGAGAGTGAAACAATTAATGACCTTTTGGTAGCATCTGTTTTCTCTTGGCAGTTTTGGTTTGGGTTGCTACAAAGGGTGGGGCTCCATAACCTCCCCTCAACCAGGAATCTTCCCTCGATGGCTGGTGGTGTAAAATTAATGAGCAGGTGGATGGGCAGATTCGACAAGGTCTAAACTCTATTTTAATTATCGGAGCTTGGACCATTCAGAAACATTGTAATTGCTGTTTTTTATGGAGCCTCAACAAATCTTGATAGCATCACTGTTGGCCGTTGAGGAGATGAGATTATGGGGCTTGGCAGGGGCTAAGGGCATTGTTTTTTTTAATGAACTGGCACAGTGCCTGTTTCTATTAATAAAGCAGAAATTACATGCAAGTAACCCTGGAAGGCTACCTACAGGAAAAAACAGAAAAAACAACACCAACAACGACAGCAACAACACGCGCCGCACAAAGCATGGTGCCACAACTAAATAGCATCTCTTGCCACTGCAACAATGCACCACTGCAAACAGAAGCCAACCATCGAAACTGTAAGCCACCAACGCCAAATTGTCTGCCGGACACCTGACAAGCCACTGCCACGCAGGACCAACATCACCTCGACGAAGTTGCCCTCAATCCACCTGTAGGTGGATGTCTAAAACTCCAGTTGTGACTCCGTATTGTTGGAGACTGAGAGAGACAGGCCACACCGCAAGAAGGTAGCCGTCACGTGGCCCTTCGCCAAAGTGTCGCTGCAGCACCACACCCAACCAACAGGATGATTCCACTAGATCCAGATCCCTCCGATGTTGCAGTAGTCAGCATGAAAACAGAACGCTCAGGGGCGTCGCCACATCCGCTGTTGGACTCCAAATCCCACTCTCGTCACCTCCAATGACAACATGCAGGGGTCTCACCACATCTGCTGCTGGACTCCATGCCATAGATCCATTCTTGTATTGCCATCAAATGGGGTGTGCAATGCTGCTCCATAACTCAAAGGTCTCTTCCAAAAGCCAAGTCAGTACTAAAATCTTGACACAAGCACACAGCCCTTTCCCCCGCACTGCCAAGCCAAGAAAATGCTTGTGCCGTCTTTCAGCGATGTCGAACAACCCCGGTAAACCAGGGCTACCCGCCAGTCCACTGCAAGCCAAGTAGTCACACTAGTGTTGGCAATGGGTAAATCCCCATCGGGTATGAACTCCCCAGACCCATCCCCGTGACAACAATATGACACCACGGGTATCCCCATATACAGTGATGGGTGGGGGAATTTCTCCAGACCCA
>Ga0182004_10000857_pt1 | contig 20545 bp, 15 predicted proteins | sample Sormic07211540_1_FD_120479 | JGI IMG/M metagenome (GOLD analysis project Ga0182004, IMG submission 120479) | Endophyte microbial communities from Sorghum bicolor roots, Mead, Nebraska, USA - 072115-40_1 MetaG | ecosystem: Host-associated > Plants > Roots > Unclassified | place: USA: Nebraska...
GTCCTTAAAATCGGGTATTACATTAGGTGTACATTTTCACGTTTTCTTCCGTGTTGTCATAATTGACACAAACCCTCATGATTTCTCCAAGGCTCCTCATCCGACAAATAAGTTGGCCCTTGAACGATAGCAAAGCGAGTTTGTAGAACCCCAAGTACTCATTCAACATCCTTCCTACATCCTTCTTGTGCCTTGGCAAAGCTTTGTTACTTCGTGGTTCATGAAATTGGCCCAAGATGGATATTGTCCATCCATGAGATAACAACCCATTGTATAATTATTCCCATTAATGATATAGTTAACATGTGGACCTTCACCTTCTTGAAGCCTTGCAAGAAAATGAGATCTTTGGAGAACATTTATGTCAATGTGTGAACCTAGTATCCCAAAAAAGCATGTCAAATTCGAAGACCTTTAGAACTTAGAAGCATCTAGTTCTAGTATAATTATAAGATTCTTTTAGTGCCATACAGGCATACCCTCCCATGCAATAGAGAAATTTATGGAACCAAACATATCTAGGAAACCTCTGCTCTCATGTAATCTAGCAGTATCAAGTTCATTAGGCATTCTCATGTACTCAGGTCCAAAAACTTGAACAATAGCTTTGACAAACCTTCTTAAACATTCTAGAGCGGTACTTTCACGAATATCCATCTATAACATCAGCCACTAGTCCATAAGCTATCATCCCAAAAGTGTCCACAACCTTCCGCAAACATGATAGTCCTAAGGTATCAGTTGCATTTATTTTCTACACAAAATAGTCATCATGCTCCTCAACAACATTCATTATGTAGACAAACATGTAACATCTCATTCAAAATATGTGCCAAAGGACAAATTAATTAGGAAATGCATAAAAAACATAAGTGAAACAAAATTTTGGGGTACATATAAACCTACACCTAAAATAATTTGGCCCGAACATAGAATCATATGAAAATGTTCTTGTTAAAGTCTGCTTTGACTACCTATCATGATCCAATACGATGTCCCTCAATAGAACCATGATGATATGGTTCATTGCCAATGTCCCTTTGTACTATGTGTGCGGTAGCAATATAGAACTCATCATCATCCAAAGATAATGAATCTATCACTTCATTGAGTACACATTATCATTGAATTCATATTCAGAATTCATTATACACCTTAGGAACAAGGGAAAAGGGGAAAAGGTGAGAACAACATGGATGGAAAGACATGGTACCCTAATTTGATGTGACTCTAGATGTGTGAAGCCTCTTTCGTATATAGTCACAAAGACAAATAACTTATCTAAACCTATCTATCACCCTGTTTGTTTGAGCTTTGGGACTTTTTAAAAAGCTAAATAGCTCCCATAAGCCAAAAGCCCAAAAGCTCACTACAGTGAGCTTCTGGTTTTTGGCTTCCGAGAACTTTTTGGCTTTTGAAAGGTCCAAAAGCTCATAGGAAACACAAACATACAGGCCTATGATGAGGACAGAGGACATGACACCTATGAATACACCCATGAAAATTAAAAATAAGGTGAGCTTGTTTCTACCAAATGTCAGCACTTTCATTGTGTTTAAGGAACAATTTGAAGATGCTACGAAACTTGGACAGACTTCTTACATGGCCTTTATAAATGGGACATGGATGCACCATGCTCAAGAGTCAAGACATCTTGGGGTACAAGACCATCAAAGCACACTATTCGGTTCGTCAATAGTCCAATTGTACTTCATTGGGAAGACCACAACCCCTTAGTCTGGAGTGTGATTGAGGTCAACGGTCACTTGATGAAAGCTTGTTTAATAAGCTTACAAATGGATCTGATTTCTAATTGAAAAAATGGATCTGATTTCATCTCAATATCACATCAAAGAGGCCTCCAAATTATCAAGACACATTGTTGTTGTTTCTGTAGAGTACTATGATGTCGTTGTGGACTTGTTGATCACCTTTGAGACCTTGGCCCAAGTGGGATCATGCCCCCAACCATGTGGGGAACACTTGTGGCCTGTTTGGTTTCCATCAGAGCCTACCTTGGCTTGTATCTAGCATGTAGGCTCTAGCTACCCAGGCTTAGCACATGCAGGACCTCCTTGTTTGTTTGAATGTTTCACTGAATGTTGGCCATGTGAGCACATGTTTGGTTGCCTAGATTGTATGAGAATTCAAAAAGGTACATCCTAGCTAGTTTGTTTGGTTGGTCACATACAACATGGTTTGATTACCTCTTGCATGAAGTAGTGAGGATACCATCACTATTTACCAGGTCTATCATGGTAGGTCCAAATTTATATCAAAATGCATCACACATATTAACATCCAAATGAAAATGGCAACAACATGTTTGTGCACTTTACTAGGCAAGTGAGAAGGAAACAAATCTACATATGTGGAATCCAAATTAGTACCAAATTACCACCATCACCATGCCTAACATGTGGAGGTCCAAAATTACATTCAATTGCAGCACAAATTTACATCATGTACCAAATTAAAATGACAATCACAATGGCTAAACTAAGATGTGCTCTTCTATCCATCAAATTTGCATCAATTGCAATAGAAATTTACAGCATGGATATGTGCTTAGTTTCCAAATATTCAGTTCTCACAACATCAGTTAATACAAGGCTAAAGTACTTCATCAAGTTTGCACAAGAAAATAGAAGGTAAAGAGGTAAAAATCAAGAATTGTTACATGCATCCATGAGAACTTCAATAACAAGAACTGAGGGTATGAGTAGGGCACTATTCCTTGATCCAAGTGAGCGATGAGAGAGGGAGATCTACACAAAACAAGCCAACATTGAGTCCAAATCCCCCACACAATCAAACTTGGTTGTTGTGCCTCTAGTGACCCAAGATTGAACCCAAATCCTCCACACAATCAAAGAGGTGAGAGATATGTTAGCACATAGGAAGGAGGAGGAGAGTAGAGAGGAAAAGAAAAGACATAGAGGAAAAGGAACGATGCCTCACTTGCAAGCTCTGCGAGTACAAGGGGGAGGAAAGCGGTGAGGACCTAGGGCCACTAGCGGTGACAACAGTAAATGAGAAGGTAACCCTAACATCATCACATGCGGTAACTTGCATAGCCAAGGCACCATTGCGTGCTCTCTCTTGTTTTGTGTAACCAAGCCCACTAGAAACAACATCCATTTTTGTTTCCTGGGAACTAGGCCCAACGAGGACATTTGCAAGCCACAGGCTAGGCCGAGACCTCTGAGCAGGAATCCAAAAATTCATAGGTTGCATCCCATGGGCCAGGTTAGCAAATATGCAAGAAACCAAATGCACCCCTAAAGGATGTTCAAGGTGGTCCTCTTTTTTGGCCACAACCTTAGGAGGCCAGCATGGGCATCCAAGTCAAGTTGGAGACCCAACCTATATCAAGTTCAAGCCAATATCAAATTCTAGGAGCAGCCCACACTAAAACAGATGACTAGGTCACATGCAGACTTTGTTTCCAAAATTCTACCTACACATGAAATATAATTTGATAAGCGAACCAATGGCACAGGTCCCACATCAAAACTCTTTAGAATCAATGGGAATTGTTGAAATAAGTGGACATCTAGAATCTTTCAGTGTGTTGCATCATCGTTTTTTGAATAGTTGTGCCTCGTAACGTGTCGGGACTCATTAGGGACGCCAATAGGTGTCCTTGCTCACCGCTAAGACTATATATTTAGTGTCTTTGCACCAGTTAAGGTTTGAGTTTTGCTTTAGTTCAATCTGTCTTCGAGTAGTCATCATCATCAGTTTGTGAAACACCGTATTAGACCTTAATTTTACATTGCAATTGTTACTTTACTTGAGTTGCATTTTATCTTGGTCTTGATTGTGTTCTTCGATTCCCATCAGAGATTAGCCTCCTCGGCGAGGTCAACCGGACTATGACACAACTATAACCAAAGAAAACATGGTCCTAGGGATATAGGGTTCAGGTCTTATAATAGAAGCTGGATCAGTATGTCACATATTCAACAAATTGATAGTTACCTCTATCTAATGGAAGATCGAGAACTCATTCTGGATCCCCGTTACTATATTTAGATGTCACCTCCAATCATAAGTCTGTTGCTACTCAAGCTGGCGGCTCCTATTTAAGTGTCTCTCTAATGGTGACTTAGGCTAGTTTTATGGAAGTTTTATACTCTTTTCATACCTATAAAGAAAGTTGTTTAGGATAATGACACAGTCTTCAAAGCCTAACTTTGACGTCTTATGTTTATAAAAATATTTATTAAAAAGTGGTACATGTATATTTTTATGAAAGTATTTTTCATATGGTTTTCATATTTTCAAACTCCACAACTTAAAAGTTATTCATGATTTATATTCGCAATGTTTGATTTAAATCTTGTCCAAAATGACTTTCTCTACAAATACTGAGGAAATATGTATTTAATAGGTGCTACATGAGTTTTAACGATGTAAATAAAATGGTGTAAATTTAGTTTTGATTTTAGTCGTTTGATAATTGTAAATTGTGACTATCTATTTAGAATTTTTTTCTGCCAACTCTGTTAGGAGGTCATACTATTAATTTCCACTGATACTTATGTTTCATATAGAATCTACATTTAGTTATATATGTCTTCCCCGTTCGTATGGAAATCAGTTTACTATATCTACTAAATTTATTACTCAGGGTTTACTATTTATAAGACTCGAAAAATGCCAGTCACTTTTCTCTTCCATTATTGTGGTGCCAGTCACTTTTCTCTACCATTATTGTGGTGTTTTTACGTAGTCATTAGGGTGCAGTGTTTGCACAAATATCTAAATTAGATTTATAAATTATATTTTATTTTGACAAGCCAGACATCCATAGGTGATGGGTGAATATTGTCATATAACCCTGTAATTTTTTCCTTCTATTCAAACAACTAAAAATTAATGTCCAAGGGAGAGATAAATGATCACAACTTATTTGTAATTCAGCCAACAAATAAAACAGTACATGGGATGCTTGTGCTAGTATGAGAGAAATGTTCTTATGTTCATGTGACTATATAAATTGGAAGGAAACTAATATTTGTTGGGGGATAAAATACAAAGGAACAACAGGTCTACGTGATCCTGATTAAAGATGAAAACGGTCAAAAACATTCAAAAAATTCCTAAATTATTTTCTAATTTTACATTTGAAATACAAAAATAAAAACAAAAAAGGTATAAAGTCAGATACGAAGATAAACACAAACTTATGAAATATCGAGAATTCCGAAAATGAACCAATTCGAGCGGATTTATGTCGAACATGATCAATATACGAAAACTCAACACGGAATACAGACCTGTGTAGTACCAAGTGCATGACTAAGTATGTGCACGATCAAATTCAAGTGCATATAATAATTAAAAAATGCATGATCCTTGGTCTTAAGTATTTAATACAATAGCACACATACATAAATACAAGTCAAGCAATAATAGCTAGTATTATATGAACTAAAATTAGATATAGCAACTAGCATACTATTTTAGAATCTAAACTAAAATAAAATGCTATAGAAATATAAACTCGAACTAAGAGGACAACACCACGTGACCGTGCAGTAATCTATAATTAGGCTGTGTGACCGTGCAGTCGGCTAAATTCGGTTTAAACTAAATTTTAAATTCAAAATAATTCAAATTAAAAGTAAAAAAGTAGAAAACGGTCGAAAAATTTCTAAACTATTTTCGAATTTTACATTTGAAATACGAAAAATCTGAAATACGAAAGCGAAAACGGTAATGTCAGACAAGAAAATATGAATTTGATCAGATTAAATATAGAAAATGATGCGGTTCGGTTCGAAATATTTCTGTTCTATTTTCATCCTTAATCCTCGTATCTACATTCCAAGTGAATAGAAAAGAAAAGAAAGTATCGTATGCACGTGGAAATTTAATTACACGATGGAAAAAATCCTAATAATAGTAGGAATAACTTCTTGTCTATTGGGTATGTTCCCTTTTACACTGGATATACATTTTTTTAAGGATTATACAGCATAACATAGATATTCATAACATGCGCACGCGCACATACACACACCATGCAAACCCTACCATTACCACAACACACATGCACATTCACCACACAAACTCTACCCCTATGAGCACCACAGAAGCATTGTCGATGGGGACGTCTTTATTAACACTGAAAGTCCAGCGCTGTAAAATCCTAAAATAAATCTAAAAAATATAAGCACCCATGCCAAGTCGAAGACTTTTTTTTGACGTGCAGTCCACGTGTAGACTTTGCTATGCTAACTCGAATAGATTAGCTTCATGACATTTTGAATCCTATTTAACATATAGATTTCAGTCAATTTTGATAAAATTGTGAGTTTTCATTTCTAGGGTTCGGTGAGTGGGATCCACGTGCACATTTTGTTGTGCTAACTGGCGCACAGATTAGCGTCATGACATTTTAAACCTTATCCAATAAATTTCAATTAGTTTCAATAAAATTATAAGATGTGAAAGCGAGCTTTTATTTCCGGCTTCTGATGTGGGGCCTACATGCATATCTTGTTGTGCTAACCGACAGATATTATCTTCACGACTTTTGAATCCTATTTTAAAAACTTTAGTCAATTTTGATAAATTTTAGAGTGTGCAAACTTTTATTTCTAGGATCCGACTTTGATGTATGGTCCACATATTGATCTGGTTGTGCCAATGGCATGAAGTAGTTGCTTGCTACATTAAATCTCATCTGCAACAAATTTTTAACAATTTTCATAAAATTTAAAATGTAAACGTGAAATTTTAAGTCTAGGAGGTTCGAGTCTTAGTGTGAACCCATATGTCTTATCCAAGCTTATATTTACATTTTATGCAAATCCAATGGTTCTTATAACAAACCAGTGAGTATAATTAGTTTATGGGTTGGGTATGGAGTGGGTTTAAAGTTCTAACCCATTAGAGCGGTTCCAAGAGATTCTCTATATCCTTCGTAAAATATAGATTTTGGTAAAAAAAAACACACACACTCTAACAGCTTTTCTAAATGGTTATCCAAATATAACCATCTTTTATTTCAAATTTTTCGCTAGCCAAATATAGAAGACGAGAATGATTCTCTAGAGTACGATTGCTAGCCAAATATAAAAGATGAGAATGATTATCTAGAGTGCGCACTGGATATAGAAGAACTGTTAGAGAGTGGAAACATATAACAAGCTATTTTTTATGCAAATGACTCTTAAAATGATAATTTAGAGTGTGAAATTAGAAAAACTCTTGGGAGATGCTCTTAGCATAAAACCAATTTATTTTTCCTTTAAGTGTTTCTATAAGAAAACCAATTTTTTATTTAAGAAATCGACAATTTAGCTAGAAAAATTCTATTTTTCTATGGTTCTAGAAAAATTTAGCTATAGCTGTCACACCATCACAAGAAAAGCCGAAGACCATCACAAGGTCTTGTATTACATCCAATTTATGATTCTAGAAAAATTCTATTTTTCTATGGCAATTTAGCTATAGCTGTCACACCATCACAAGAAAAGCCGAAGACCATCACAAGGTGAAGTTTTACCTGGTCAGGACAATACAAAATCTAGTCCACGACTTCCTCTGCGCACCATTCGTCAATCAAAAGAGTACAATATCCGGTCAATGGCGGAGAGAAGGCAAGTTTGATCGGACTAGCTAGAACAGGGAAGATTCAAAACCAATCCCTTTATTTATTCTTACAACTGTCTATGCAAAGCCTGGCTCAACATTTCAGTGTGCCAAGAACTTCTAAGGTTCGCATCGCAGCAATGGCAACTCCTCGGTTTGCGAAGGCCACAGCAGTCCTCAGCTGCCTTGTTGCTCTTGCAACACTTGCAAGCTGCAACACTGAAGGTAAACTGCATATATATCATATTGCAGGCATCGTTACCGAGTTGAGTCTTTTTTTCTGAAAATGATTGTTGTTTTGTCTCCAAGTTGACATACTGTACGAGCAAAGGCAGACATGGAAGGACCCAAACGATGTGCTGGTGAGCTGGGATCCGACTCTTGTCAATCCCTGCACCTGGCTCCATATCACTTGCAACAACGACAACTCTGTCATCCGTGTGTATGTTCCTGTCTCCTTTTTTTAAGATAATGAAACAAAGGTCCCAGTCTCTACCATCCCAAGATAGCATACAGCTTGTTCATTATAAAAAAAAAGTGTGTAATCATCCAGTGTGTCTGACGGTGTAAGTTTGTCTGCAAACCCTGTCTAGATTGAAGCTCAAGTAGCTGCGTATTGCTTTTTGCAGGGATTTGGGGAACGCAGGTCTATCAGGCTATCTGGTTCCAGATCTGGGAGGACTGAAGAACCTCCAGTACCTGTAAGAACTGCATAACTCGTTGGAACTACTGCAAGCATCATGGACGCCGATTTTTCTCTGACTGTTTTCTGAACCGTTAAATGTGCCAATAATCTCCTTCAGGAACTTGTATGGGAATAACCTGACAGGGTCTATACCTGAATCTTTGGGCAATCTGACGCGTCTTGAGGGGCTGGAGCTTCAGAAGAATGCGCTGAGCGGTGCAATTCCATCCTCACTCGGGAACATCAAAACATTGCAGTTCCTGTATGTCCTAGTCCTTAAATTAAAATTCAGAGATGATTTTCTGAAATGTTAGAAAGTACATAGTGGTTGTTAGTTTAACTGTTCTCATGGGTAGTTTTGACTCTTGACTGTCACAGGAAGCTGAACGCGAACATACTGACCGGCACGGTTCCATTGGAAGTCCTCTCTCTTGTCATTGCTGGGAATCTGACCGAGCTGTGAGTGATGTGTTAATTTCAGTACATCAGTTGTCGCTTCTACATGGCTACAATACATTACTTTTTTCGCAACTGACAAAAGGAAAAAAATGTATTCATTCAGAAATATTGCAAACAACGACTTGGCCGGCACAGTCAGATCATCTGGTTTGAGAGGTATTAACATGCATGTAACTGCAGCTTTAATTAATTGGTTTACTTTTTATTTTCTTTTGTATATGCATATATAATATAAAGTGAGGCTCATAAGAATTTCATACTGGCATTTTCACAGTGACTGCAATCATTCAGGACAAGCTGAAGACTGCATGATGATGAGTCCCTGGATCAGGACATTGGCTTTCTTCATGTGTATATTGGCAAGAAATAAAAAGGATAAATCCAATGACATGGATTGATCTAGACATCTTGTAGTATGATATGGCTGCTGAATATATTATATTCTTCTCAGATTGTCCCCTTGAGTAGCATTAGTTAATGAGAATATATGGGGCATCTCTAGTCCTCGAGAAAAAAATAAGTCTTCCCAATTTTCCTAGCATTGTAGAAGGTACTGTTAATATATGTAATGCGAAAGTTGTGGTCGTTAACTATAAGTTGATAATGCAAAAGGTGTGGTTACCGATTCTTGTCTTGTTTTAAAAACCAGATTTTTAGATAAACTACGGTGAAACTAAAACTCCTGTTTGAACCGATTCTGTTTTTCTTTCAGCGGTAAATTCTAAAATAACAGGATATAGTACAAAAAAATAAATCCAGATGCACCACCATGAATGCAACAACATGTATATAGGCTTATGATCGATTTTTATTTAGCAAAAAAAATTATTTCTCTATATTTGAATGCTCACATAATTGCATAATTAAATCAATTTATGCTATTTTGAAAGAGTGAAAGATTTAGGGTGTTACAATAGAATATGATGTAATTTTTATTTTAAAAATTTCATGTGTAATTCGGGGATATACTATGATAAGTTGATAAAAGCAAAAGGTGTGGTTGCGCGAAATCTATGACTTCTGAAATTTGGAACAAAATCCGTGATTTTTAGAGCTGACAAAGTTCTGGTTTCCGTCTTTTTTTCAGCGGTTAATTCTAAAAATCACAAATTTTATTTCTCTCACCTCACTAGTGCCTATATTTTGTTTCTAGTCAACGTAACCTCAATAATCCTGGGTGTGGGCGAGGAAGAACTTTAATTGACCGTAGTCCGTCCAGAGCGCGGCGTCGCGAGTCCACCACCCGCCTGCGGTTGCGTCGTCCGCCGCCAACCCTATCCGTGGTCCACGGCCCGTGTTGTCATGGCCATCCCCCATCCGCTCGCCATGTCCGCCGCGTCCACCGCCGCCGGAGAAGAGAATGATGCATACATAGGTCCTTTGGTTCCTCTTGCTAAATTTTAGTTAACTAAACTTTAATTATTTTAGTAGTTAAAGTTCCAAACACATTGACTAAAAGAAGCTAAAATAGTTTAGTTTCATTAATCACTCAAGAATAGCTAAAATAATTTTAGCTAGGTAAAATTTAGCAAGGGGAACCAAATAGACCCTTAATTGGTGGCAGCGGAATGTGTAGTATATGGTGGCTTGCGCGTTTTGTTGGTAAGGAAGGTGGTTCATTTGAGTATTGCTATTGCATCAAGTCAAGCTTCTCTGCTTCTCTTTCCATGAAAGGCACTAGCCGTCAGAGGAGTCTGATTAACGCACTATAATATATGGTCTTCAGTTTTTTATGATGGTGTGACAGGTCAGACTAGCTAGAGGAGGGAAGATCCAAAAGCGATCTATTTATGCATACAACTGTCTATACAAGCCTCCGAGCCCTCAGCATTTCAGTGTGCCAAGAACTTCTCACTTCAGGTTCGCATCGCAGCAATGGCAGCTCCTCGGTTGGCGGCGATAACAGCGGTCCTCGGCTACCTTGTTGCTCTTGCAGCACTTGCAAGCTGCAGCACTGAAGGTAAGCTGCATATACATATGTCGAACTTACCATCATATCATAATGCAGGCGTCGTTATCAGGTTTAGTCTTTTTTTTTCTGAAACATGCATGTTTGTTGTGGTTGTGGCCTTGTGGCTCAAGGTGACATACTGTACAAGCAAAGGTTGGCATGGAAGGATCCAAAAAATGTGCTGCGGAGCTGGGATCCGAAGCTTGCCAATCCCTGCACCTGGTTCCATGTCACCTGCAACAACGATAACTCTGTCATCCGTGTGTATGTTCCTCCTCTGTCCTATACCCCCCTTTTAATCACTTACTACAGACTCTGCAAGTCCTACAGTTCAAGAAACAAGGTCTTATCATTTAGTTTTCTTTCTGCTGTGATAGTATCAATTGTTTCTTACTGTGTCGTGCTGCACGTACTTGTGGAATCTGGACAGCTGCTATTCCTTCATTCCATTCAAGAACTCTCAGAACCTATGATTCATCAACAGTGTGTCGATGGTGTATGTTTATCTGCAAACCATGTCTAGATTGAGCTGCAAGTACCTGTTTATTGCTTTTTGCAGGGATCTGGGGAACGCAGGCATCTCAGGCCCTCTGATTCCAGATCTCGGAGGACTGAAGAACCTCCAGTACCTGTAAGAACTGCATAACTTGCTGCTACCACTGCAACCTTCAGGAATTACACTCAAGAACGCCGTTTTTTTTCTGAAATTTGGTTTGCCAAAATGCTTGCAGTGAGCTGTACCACAACCACCTGAATGGTTCAATACCAACAACACTCGGAAATCTGACGAATCTTGTCAGCTTGGATCTTTATAGTAACCATCTCACTGGAGCCATACCAACTACACTTGGCACCATTGGCACACTGAGATACCTGTACGTGAGGTTTTCCAAGCAAGATATTCGTATGCTGTTAAAAAAAGACCTCCGTAAATTCTGACTATTTTTCTGAACTGATAAATGTGCCAATGTCCTTCTCTCCTTCAGGAGGTTGTATAAGAACAAGCTGACAGGGTCTATACCTGAATCTTTGGGCAATCTGACGAATCTTGTCATCTTGGATCTTTATAGTAACCATCTCACTGGAGCCATACCGACTACACTTGGCGCCATCGGCACACTGGGATACCTGTACGTGGGGTTTTCCAAGAAAGATATTCATATGCTGTAAAAAAAAAGACCTCCGTAAATTCTGACTATTTTTCTGAACTGAGAAATGTGCCAATGTCCTTCTCTCCTTCAGGAGGTTGTGTAAGAACAAGCTGACAGGGTCTATACCTGAATCTTTGGGCAATCTGACGAATCTTGAGATGTTGGAGCTGCAGAAGAACGCGCTCAATGGTGCAATTCCATCCTCTCTCGGCAACATCAAAACATTGAAGTTCCTGTATGTCATTAGCCCTGAAATCCAGAGATGATTTTTCTGAATGATCAAAGAGTACATAGTGGGTGTGGTTTAATTGATCTCATGGTGAATTGGTTTTGACTTTTGGCTCTGGTATCTTCGGTACGCCAGGAAGTTGAACGCGAATATGCTGACCGGCACGGTTCCGTTAGAAGTTCTCTCTCTTGTCATTGCTGGGAATCTGACCGAGCTGTGAGTATTTTGTTAATTTCAGTATTCGTTATCACCTCTACATGGCTGCATTATATTACAAGATGATGTTTGGCCCAAAAAAAAAATTACAAGATGATATTCTCTATTCTCTACTGACACAAGAAAAAAAATGTATTCTTTCAGAAATATTGCAAAGAATGACTTGGCTGGCACAGTCAGATCATCACGTTTAAGAGGTATTGATATGCATGTAAACTGCAGCTTTAATTGATATACTTTTTATTTTCTTTTGTATATGCATATATAATATATGAAGTGAGGCTTACAAGAATTTCATTTATACTTGCATTATCACAGTGACTACAATCATCCAGGACATGATGAAGACTACATGATGAGTCCCTGGATCAGGACATTGGCTTTTTCCATGCGTATTGTAGTATGATAGATATGGCTCTCTCGGATTTTCCCCTTTAGTACCATTAGTTAATGAGAATATACGGGGCATTTCTAGTCCAGGAAAAAAAATTCTCCCTGATTTTCTTTTGTATGCCTAATCTATATATCTATGTACTTAATATTTTAATTTAAAAGGACCAACATGATACCTAAAGAGGGAAGGTTGAATAGGCTACACTACAAAACTTTTTACGACAATTATTATCAATTAAAACATAAAATGCAGCTCACACTGCCTAAGCCGGTTTAGCCGGCCTAGTCTGTTTTGGTAGCCTAGTGGGCTACAATGTCCAAACCTGGCCTAGCTGGTTCGTATACCGGCTTAGCCAGTTTCTGCTGAAAACTAGCAGAAATATATTAGAGCCTCATGGCCTCTTTCTCGTCAACTCCCTCAAATGAACTTGGAGCGTGACTACCTTACGAGTATATTGCACTACTAAAAAAAAACATATTTACCACGATCTTTTCAAAACCACCTCCGAAGCGGGCAAGAATATAAACCGTCTTGGTTAATGCTTGACATTAACCGAGACGGTCGCTTTTAGTTAACTGAGGTGACTACAAGAAACCGCGTCGCAAAATCTATTAATACAGACAGTTATTATAAAAGAGCCCACCTGTAGAAATAACCCTATTAACTGAGGCGGGCCACTTTGAAGGCCCGCCTCGGTTATTATTCCCGAGGCCCAACCGGTCCAGACGAGGCCCGGTAACTATACGTAGTATATATATGTGGGAAACCCTTGAAAGGATCAAGGTGAATTGGGTTAATTCTAAAATTTAAAGGGGTAATTAAAACCTATGAGTCCATCTTCACCCCTAGGTGCCTAAAGTGTGTTTCCTAGCAATTCTACTGGGATAAAAGTTTTGCACCCTAAGTTTCAATCCTATACTAACATGATAATTCTAGTAATGTAAAGACAAGAATTGAAATGCTTGAAAGTAATTGCTCAAAGTAAAGATGAAAGGAATGCCACGATGTTTTTCTAAGGTATCGGAGAGTCACCACTCCCCACTAGTTCTTGTTGGAGCACCCGCGCAAGGGTGTAGCTCCATTTGATCCACACAAGGATCAAGTGCTCTCTATGGGCTGATTCTTCGTCACTCCGATGCGGTGAATCACCCTAAACCGCTCACAAGATGAGTTGGGTCATCCACAAGCTCTGCCAGATGATCACCAAGCTCCCAATCACCACCAAGCCATCTAGGTGATGGCGATCACCAAAAGTAACAAGCACAAACTCTCACTTAACCACAACAATCCTAATGAGAAAGGTGGATGCACACTTGATACTCTCTACGCACTAATGAGGTCCTTAATCTTGGATTAACAAATCTCAACCACCTCACTAGGCTCTTACACTCTCTTGCACTCAAATGGATGCTTCAGCTAATCAAATAGGCAAGAAGGGTTCTTTGGACGAGTAGGAGTTGTATTTATAGGCCAAGCCTTCAAATCTAACCTTTACCCTCTAATTCAGTAGCTGTCGGGGTCGTCGGACGCTCCGACGACATGTGTCAGACGCGTCCAATGCGTTCAGATCGAGTGTTGGTACAGTTGACCGTTAGGGGTGTGTCGGACTCTAGCCAGCATTCGATGCTTACCATCGGACGCGTCTGATGCCCCTAGGAGTAAACTCAAACCTCCCTGCATAGCGTCCGGTGCTAGGTCCAGTGTCCGATTCTTAACCCTAGCAGCGTCCGATGCGTTGCAGGGGTCTTCCTTTGCTACAGTGTGAATGCCAGAACATCCGACGCCTCAGCGTTGGTGTCTCCAACCCACCTCTTCACCTTGGCTGCGCACGCGATGTACCGGTCAGACGCTGACATCAGCGTCCGACGCTCAGGTCTTCAGCGTCGGAGGCAACAGAAAGTGCTCGTTTCACTTCTAATTCAAATTCTTTGTAAACCGAGATGACTTCAACAAATCTTAGGGACAAATGAAGCTACCTAGTGCTAAGTTTGACAAGTGTGCAGCAGGCCTAACCATTAGACTCATCTAGGTCAAGCTACCCATTTGCACCCCCCTAATAGTACGACCAAAGGAAACGACTAATTGTTGACACATCTAACACCACTTAAGCTACGTTGTCATCCCCAACATGGAGTAGAGGTGCTGCTATTAAATGTATTTGCTTTTCTAGAGAATGAATAAGAGATCTGCAAGCGCACAGATAATACCAATGTAGCATTTTAACCGAGAGTAATCTAGGTATCATTATTTATATTTTTACCACTTGGAAGGGAATACTTTGGATAATGGCCACGAGCACTACATTTAGTAATGGATGAGCTTAACCATGTCTTTACCTATCTCTCATGCAGGGTAAGTGTCACATAAGATAAATAATATGAATATGAATGATAAGTGACAAAAGATAAATGAGAGCACATAGCCACATATAAATATGATAATCATCTCAATAGAATACTCTAAGTCTATAACACTAGCATGGACTAGGACGATCTACAAGAATAAATCCTAAGTATTCTAACTATAATATCAAAGCATATAATGATTAGTGCAATTATACCTAGCATCATTGTAGGAAAGGTTATATCTATGCATAGTGATATTACCAAGAAAGATCATGAACAGAGCAATCACTTCCCTGTATTAGTGGTGTTCTATGGTCCGTACACTCGGGAGGAGGACTACGAAGGACTCAAGAGGACTATCACTCCCGCGATCTACCTCACGATCTGGACTATAGGGGGTAATCGCAGATAAATACGGTCTAGGCACCTCGCCTACACAATATCTACCACTCACCCATTGGCCCAATGAGCAAGAACTATACGATCCTATGCATAAACATAATTCTAATCTAACTTGCTAAGCATATAATCAATGTAAACTAATAACAATATAATTGAGAACATAAGCAAATAGAATAAAGTCAATTTTGATATAATCAAATAGATCAAAGTCATATTCATAATAGCAAGAACTATAATGAATACAACAATGAACAATAAGAAATTACCAAGAACAAAGATAGATCCGGACTTCAAGCTAGGCTTGACTCCTTCTAGATCTATTCCTATGTAGCTATGCTAAAGAACTATAGAGCTCTAATTGAGATGGTGGCTCTAGGCTTCTCTAAATTCTCCCGATGATCTGTTATGAGATGAGAGAATGAATTCCTCCCCTCCAAGGGCCAGGGGCCTTGAATATATAGCCTTCTAGGAAGCACCATAGCCCTCGGATCAAACCGACCTTGATAGATGGCCAAGATTACTCCTCAAAGGCGGTGGAGGCAGGATCCGTGAGGTTGCTCCTCATTGGCTACAGAAGTGGGGCAGCTGCCCCTGCCCCTTGGGTGCCTGCCCAAGGGTGGCTGCCAGGTGGGTCCCAATTTGTAGGGTTGCCTTCTTGAGTCATCTAGAGTATTCCTGAGTTACCGACATGGTCTTTTCTCTATGTAAATCCAACATGTGGACCTCCTTTTGTTCTTTTTCTGATAACCCTGCAGAAATAGACAATCACCAAAGCTCGTGGAATTTTGTTAGTGTAAACCTCTATAGCTAGATGATATTCTGGTTTTAGTCCTTTCTCAGGTTATTTTGACAGTTAGAAAGAGGACTTATCTACCATCAACAAACTCACCAAGCTTACCTTTTGCTCGTCCGTGAGCAAAGATAGACTCAGTGATGGATCAAGAGTTGCTACAATGCTTTCATGCCTCACAAGTACACATGCATTCAAACAAGGACTCTCCTTCGGATTAGAGTGAACTATTCTGACTCAAGGCTCACCCATATTATCTTTCACCATGGGGCTTATAGCTTTCTCTTAGGTCTTGAGCAGTTGAAAGACATTTGTTAAGTTGAGCGCTATGTTTCTCGCTCTTTGATCAACTATTATTCCAGAGTTTTTGCAAGACTTTTGAAATAAAACTAGAGATTCCTTGTATGACCCTTTTAAGTCTCTCACATGTGGTATTTTTGGATCCTCTCCAAGGCAAGTGTAAGGTATGCCTTCTCTCTTCTCTTAGAATATGTGGTATTTGTATGACTAAGGCATAGTGAAATTTCCTTCTCTCTCTCACCCTACTTCTAATAGGCTTATGTGGACCTCATAGGTGGAGGAGACAATTCAAACCTACTTGCATGTATTGCATAGTTAAACCGTGGATCTAGAGAAACTAGTCATACAATCAAGTCATATGTGCATGTGAGTGCAGTGAATGAAATGAGTGATAAGAATGATGGTGATAATAAGGGATGATGACTGAATATCTAATTCTACATTTGCTCCTTGGGGATAACATACCTCCCTAATCTAAAAAGGAGTTGGCTACCTTTTCTTTTCTTTTTCTTTTGGGACTTTTGTCCTCTTTCTTTTCTTCTCCTTTTTTAGAATAACCAATCCTTTTAATGCACTAATAGCAGTAGGGAGCATCAACTAAAATAACTGGAGCTTTATTGGATAAGTAGAAAAAGACATAATGGCAATGAATATTTTTGGGTGTCCTCTCCTAGTGTAGAAGTAGAACATTTTCTAAGTAGATGAGGAATATGTATATATGGATGGATAAATGCGTACTACTAGGGTAGGAGCAGCATAGGTGCATGTCTCTAGGATAGAAACAACAGAGTGTAGTGCGTATATGTGGGAGGTATTTCTAGGAACAGAAGTAGCACAGGGAGAATGTGGCAAAGTGGTTGCATACTTCTAAGGGTAGAAGTAGCTAAGATCAATGGATGGAGAGCATATAGTATTGACTTTAACTGCATGACTGATTCCTTAGGGTCAACACAGCTTAACTACCCTCAATGCTTATAGGATGATATATATAAGTGGATGGCTTTCCTAATCTAATAAGCATGAGTATTTGGCTTTGGTAGGAATTTTAAACTCTCGTCGTAAAGGAACTCATCATGTAGTAATTTAAGATTTTCAAATTAAATTCTTCACAACTCTAGCATCTCTAGGAGCAAGATTGACAACAGCTCAAAATCTTCCCATATCATATCCGTCAACTACCTAGATTTAGATCAAGCATTTGCTACCCACAACTTTCAGTCTCAAAGCAAATCTTAAGTCTAAACAGTTGTGTCCAAAACTTGGGAGATTACAAGGTTGAAAACTAGGTACTTATAAGGAATTATAGCAGAGCAACTATTCATCATCTCCATATAAGAATTTATTCTAGAGGTTCAATTTTAGCAATAGATTCATTAAGAGCTCTCCTTAGCTAGCAAAACTAATTATGAAAGATAAAGGAAATTTTTATTAGGTTTCTAAGGTTATTCATCTTTTTAGTTTTATCTTATCATAACACACTAGGAATAAATAGACGAGTGAGGAATACTTAGCTTGGCATATAGGGGATGTTCTCCAACAAGCTGGATATTGACATGGTCTGCTAGGGTTGCTGACGGACAATGAAGGCGTACTGATCCTCCTAGAGTGTCATAAGTACTTGCTGTTAGAAACATCACTTGACTGATGTGGACAACACTCCGACAAGATGTTCTTCTGTCTATTAGCTCTTTTTGATCCTTTGAAGCCTGTGAATCTCAAATAGACAACAAATTAAAGCTTGTGGGACTGATTAAGCGTTAGTGATAAACCTCTAAGCTTTGGGAGTCTAGAACTTTCTTGTACCCATTTATCTTTTAGCAGGATCAATATATATAGTTGTATACTTTTTATATTTATAGTATGTAGACAGGAAAATAAATATGCTAAAATTTATTTTTATGCCACCATAGTAGATGAGTGTGTGGGCTGTTGCATCACACATTAAATACATGGAGATTTAGTATTTTTCTAGATGCAATGCAAAATGGATTTTTTTCTTTTTCTAATGCAAAAATAATAAAATAAAGATGCAACTAGTAATGCATTTAAGAAAAGTAAATATGCTAAAGGAAAATGCAGATAAATACCAAGTTACCTCTTGGCGCGGTGTTCGGTGGTTTTAAGTCCTCCGAACAGGACCTTCTTGTTTGCTCAATGATCGAGGGGCGCATCAGATGGCGCCACCGGTGCTGTGTCTTCTGTAGGAATTAATTCTAGATTTACTTTCGGTTTCCATACCTGCCTTGTAGGTGATAGTGACTTGGAGGAGGGAGCATCTAGAGTCACTATCTCTTCTTCTGCTAGCACCTCTTCTACCTCTTTGACGGTGTTTTCTTCGTCGGGGTTATCAATCTTTGAATGTTGAAACCTCTCCTTCATAGTCGGCCCATCCATCTACAATGATATTCTTCTTCTGGTGACGGGTATGTTGCCTTCTCCTTGATCTATTATTCTTGGGCTCCTCATCAATTATATAATAACTATTGAAATGATGCTATACCTTTTCTGAAGGGAATTTGAAATGGATCTCCCCTGTTCCAATGTAAATGATGGTCTTGGTAGTGTTGAGGAACGGTCTTCCTAAGATGATGGGTGGATCATACTCATCTTCAGCCATGTCGATGACTAGGAAGTCAGTAGAAACATAATGGTTGTCGATCTAGATAGGGACGTCTTTGGCTATCCCTTCCACGAAGCGAAAGGGCTGATCCGCATCTGCAGCTGTACATAGGTGGGATCCATAGGCATGGTACCATATAGAAATTCGTATGTTACCTTGGTCATATTATTGACGTCCGATCCGATGTCACAGACAGTCTTGTAGAAGGAACATATGTTAATGGAGCATTGAATGGTCAGGACACCTAGGTCATCTTTCTTGATTAGATGCGAAGACTTGAGCAGGTAATCATACTCCTTGTATACTAGAGTGACCATCCTTGCTGTCTCCATCTTCTGGGCCTTCTTCTTGCCCTTGTTCTTGTTCTTGGTCTTGTTCTAGGTTTTGCTCTTGTTCCTACCACCGTCAATTTCCTTTTGTGCAGGGAATGCTAATGCTTTATCCTTGAAAGAAAAGACTTCTCTCTTGCCCTTAATATTGAAAATGATCTTGGCAGTGCTAGAGTAGATAATGGCTCTGGCAGTGTTCAAGAATAGTCATCCCAGAATAATGGACGACCTCTCATTAGTACCAGTGTTCACTACCATGAAGTCTATAGGTACGTACGAGTTGCCTACTCGCACACAAATGCCTTCTAGGATTCCCATGGGGTAGTAGAGTGAATGGCCTGCAAGCTGCAAACACATAGTTGTGTATGATAAAGGACAATTGAATAGTGTTTCATATATTACCTTAGGCATGATGTTGACACTTGCACCGAAGTTATAGAGTACCTCGTTGAAGTTTGCACTACCAATGGAGATCAAAACAATCGGTCTCCCTCGATCACCTTTCTTCTTTGGTAGAGTCGAATCAATCCATGTTCCTCTAGGAGGATCACTCCAATAGCTTCCTGCATTAAATATATCTATAAAATTTGTAGTTTCTAATTCTACCAGTTGTCCTAGAATCTTACCTTGGTCATTTGCGGAAGCAAAGCAAGCAGGCTGTTGCAACTGAGATTCTAGCATGTTATTAAAGCTAAGCTAATTATTAATAGCATTGGAAAAACTTTCCATCCTAATGTTAACTGATTCTAAAGTTTTATCATTAGATGCTAACCTCTTAGACAGGCTATCCATTAACTTGCCCTGATTAAGCACTAACTCTGTAACACCCCAAAATTTGCAAGTTTCCAAAATAGGAGAAATTGTTTTAATTGTGTATTTTTGTGCCATGAGATATAGGAAAAATAACATTTTTCTTTAAATTAAAATTTATATAGGAGCCAGCAACTTGTTTGAGCATGCATGTCTTTGCATTTGATTTATTGTGATGAGTGGTTTTGGCTAAAGCTCAAAAATATGTTTCAAACAGATTTTAAAATAAATTTGAAATTGGTTTTGAATAAAAAAA
>Ga0182004_10000858_pt1 | contig 20525 bp, 20 predicted proteins | sample Sormic07211540_1_FD_120479 | JGI IMG/M metagenome (GOLD analysis project Ga0182004, IMG submission 120479) | Endophyte microbial communities from Sorghum bicolor roots, Mead, Nebraska, USA - 072115-40_1 MetaG | ecosystem: Host-associated > Plants > Roots > Unclassified | place: USA: Nebraska...
AAGCACAGTGGCTTTGGGTTGGGTTTTGAAAGGATGATTCTTTTTGCAACCGGAATGGAGAACATCAGAGATGTTATACCCTTCCCAAGGTACCCAGGGAGGGCTGATCTGTGATCTTTGGAGACCTTGGTTAAACAGATGCTAGTTGAATTCAACATGCTATTAGTGATTTTGAGATGTTTTGACCGTTCAGTTCCTACTTTGCATATTTTAAGTATATTGGAGTACACTGGTAAGGTTGTCAAATGTCATGTAATTCTGTGTGTATTTTATTTGCATCTGCAGGCTGCGACTGATCAACCTTTTGTCTCTGCTATAGTTGTGTTCAACAGGCAATGTTTTCTAAAAAAGAAAAAACAAGTCAAAAGTTAGACAGTTTAATTAATTGACAGTTGTCACTGTAAGGGATGTGAGTTTGGTTTATTTAGGGTGAAGTTAATATTTTTTTGTACGGATTATATTATGAAATACTGTGCTGCCGATTTGAAGCTCAAATAATTGGCAAAGTAAGTCTAAAATCTAAACATTCGGCATGTTTGGAACGAAGGGAAAAAAATGGAGGAAAGGAAGGAAAGGTAGTAATAAAACCATAAAATAGTGGAAATGGAAAATGCAGGAAAGAATTTTTAGTGGTGTTTTTTTTTTCTCCTAATGTAAAGAGTTGTTTGGAACGCAGTAATATGAGCACAGGAACAAAGATAACATGTAAATCTTATGTCATATAGCCTATCAACTGAAGCTTCCAGGAACTCAATGATGAGATATGTAATGCAATTGTCAGCTACTGTATTGAACACATGGAATTCTGCATATGGGTACCATGGGTCCACCAACATGGTCTCAAAGAATGCATTTACCAAATAGAGATGTTCCAAGTTCAGGCAGAATCTTTCTTGAGCAAAATGCTAAATTATATTCAAATTTTCATACTCCATCTTACTCCAGTAACCAGTTTTATCAGCCGGCTACCATTCACGGGTATCAGCTAGCAAACTATTTGAAAGGGATAAATGCAAGTCGAAATCCATAGTATAGCACTCCACTGGACCCATGGAAACGGTCTAGATCCTCTGAATCTGCTATTCCCAACTATACTGGCTCTGCGATGAATGCTCATACCCATAATCTCCTTGGGCCTTGTTTAGTTCTAAAATTTGTTGGGAAAACGGTACTGTAGCATTTTGTTATTATTTGATAAACATTGTCCAATCATAGAGTAACTAGACTTAAAAGATTCGTCTTGCTATTTACAGACAAGCTGTGTAATTAGTTTTTATTTTTATCTATATTTAATGTTTCATGCATATGACGCAAGATTAGATGTAATGAGAAATTTTGAAAAGTTTTTGGTTTTTGGGATGAACTAAACAAGGCCTTGGTTCATTTGGAGATAGCCCGACATTGAACTGCTTAAGTACAATGACATCGGAAAGATCCTATTATGATCCTACCTCCATTGGTGGGAGCTGTGGCGGAGCCAGAAATTATGCATAAGGAGGGTCAACCAAAAAATTTAATTTGTCAAAACTGAGCACAACTGGTGACCGTCTAGCTCAATACATCAACTTGACACAGGTGCTCATATTTTCTATATGTATTTAGGATCAAATGTGTTATTCTTTCGGTGGTAGGCGATAAACCCTTAACAACAAGATGTTTGAGATGATTTTGTAAACCTTAAGATATACTTCTCAATTTTTCTAACGTGTTTCATAGTATTATATAGTTATGTTTTGTACTTCCTCCATCCCAAATTATAAATCATTCTAAGAATCTTAGAGAGTCAAAGTATCTCGAGTTTGACCAAAAAACTATAAAAAAATGTAAAGATTTATCTCATCAAATAGATATACTGCAAAAATATAATTAATAATAAATATTATTATCTTATTATATAATTTGGCAAAATTTAGGATGCTTTGACTCTAAAAATTCTTGAAATTACTTATAATTTTGAATGGAGGGAGTACAATTCTATTATCTTGAGAATATTAATAAGTATATATGACAAAAAATTGTAATACTTCTCTTTTAACATAAATAAACATCTTAAATTTATACTAGTAAAAAAATTGTTGACACATGTTAGGGGGGGCCATGGCCCCTGCCAGCCCCCTCTTGGCTCCGCCACTGGGTGGGAGTGAGAGTGTTGGCTCATCTGCTAACTCAAAGAAGTACCATAGTTCACCTAACGTATCTGCGGTAATTGCTGCGAGCAGAGATGCTTTGTTGAATGAAGCAAATTTGGGTGGTCCTGCTGCAAATCTAACATACCTGAGTAGGTTGGCATCTGAAAATTCACGGTATGTGGACTTAGCAGTCACGACTCACGCCATCATCTCCACTTACTGAGGTGTCACAACATAATGTTCAGAGAGAGATGCTCTCTACACAGTCGGTACGAACACCAAAACCAAATCCCTTTGGTCCCAACAGCCATTTGAACAATTATTTGGTGCGGCACAGCAGCTGGAGATGTGGCCAAACATGTTCCATTTTGCTGCTTCTGGAGTCATGGGTGCAAGAATTCCTGTTTCTTTTTTCTGTACCCGTTTTTAGCATTTGGCCCGTACAAAGTTTTTGCATATAATGTGATGTTCGTACGAGGGGCCAAACTGGCAAATGTTGTCCGGTGTACAGCATGAGTTTTAGTTTCCTCAAGCAGCATTGCGATTTTGCGAACAGGATGATGTACAGTTAAGTGTAACTCTGTTTTTGGCATTGGTCTACTACATCCTGTCATACTGTGAAATTGTAGTTAAGCTGAGGTTTGCGTCCAGGCCCTTTCGCCTGGTTCCTGAAAGTCGTGTGGTGTGGGCTGCGGTCAGGTTCGGGAAATTCGAGTTCAGACGCTTGCGAATTGGAATGGACGGTGGCTATGAGCTTACTGCATGCGTGCAGGTGAAGGTGATATGTCCCCCATGGGAAGCGTCACAACCTGGGTGGCGGTGATGCCACTCGTGGCGTGCGGTGCCCCTGCAGAGCCGCCACGCGACCTTCCGTTGGTTGGGCCGAGTGGTTCTGGCATCGTCGCGTGGAGAGTTCCGGCACATTGACGATTAAGGCCTTGTTTGGATGTAGTCGAATTCGCATCAATCCACATATGTTGTGTGGGTTGGAGTGAAACTTGAACTAAATTCCACCCCAATCCACTCCAATACATGTAGATTAAGATGAATCCGACAACATCAAACAAGGCGGTTTCACGACGCGCTTTCCTCAGATTGTCATTCCTTCACGTGGACTAAGCAGAGGCAGTCATGGAGTCTAAGTAGAGCACGGCGTGCTAGAGTTGATAGGCACGCAAAAGTGGAAACGAGAAACATATCACGTATGGCCCCGTCAAGCATACAGTATTAGTCCGATCGTGAAGGGATAGAATTAATTGTTGCGGCACATGCATACGTATGTGCGTCAGTTTTGCATGCATGATAATTAATTAGTGCGTGCATGACTTGGACACAAAAGGCCAGAACGAGTTTGCAAGATACATGACTGGTCTGCACACTGTGGCAGGTAAAGTTACGTCCACAGGTCCTGCTGTTCTTTTGTATCCCCCTATGTTGTACTGCGAGAACCGAGAAGGACATGTTTAGAGTGTCGTTGACGTTGATGGCCCAGGTCACTCTGCATCTAGACGGACGCCGGCGTACGGCATACAGATATGTTTCCGGCGCCGAAAACATCAGCAGAGACGCATCCACGGGGCCACGTAGCCTCCAGAGGAGTCTCCGCCTCTCCCCATGGACAAGGACGGGCTGGACGGCTTCCCTCTCCTCTCGTGAGGCGCCCGCGTGACCCGGCAGCTCCACGGCCTCACGATCCCATCCCCAGCTCAACTCACCGTCGCCACAAGCCGAGTGCTGCGCCAGAAACCGACGAGATCACCAGCGGAAAGAAAAGATCTCTTCTTCCTTCCCGTTTCGTTACCTGCAGCTGCATTGCTTCGTGCTCCGCCCCCGTGCCGGACATCTGCGTGCGTTTGTCCTGTGCGCGTGTGGTGTGGAGATGGCGGAGGGAGACGTGGGCTCGTTCAGTGCTCTCGCCTCGAGCACGGCACGGCACGGCACGGGCAGGGTGGAGAAGCGAAGCGCCGAAGTTGGTCTGGCCTCTGGCGGTTTGATCTGATCAGGTAGGCGCGATCCGCTGAGGTCGACGTGCAGACACGGCGCGCGCGCGAGAGAGAGAGATCCACCAGGCACATTACAGCTTGTCGATTCTGTGTCGTGGACGTGCGCCTACCGCCACAAAATTTTGGCTGTTTCCATTTTCTTTTATTTTTTTGGGTCGTCGTCAAAGGCTATTTGAAGCTGGATGGGCCAAAAATTTCTTTGGCTGTTTCCATTTTCTTTGACGACGACGAAAAGCCTAAAATAGGTCGACGTGTGTAAAAATAGAAAATACTTTTGTGCTAACTATTGTAGGCTTTGCAATGGGCCTGTAAGCTGGCCCACGATCCTTTTTCGTTCGTCATGGACTCATGGTTCTTTTTTCTAGCCATGATTCTATTTGTGGGCAGTAAGACTTTTGTGCTCTATGTCCAGGGCAAATTCTTTTCGGAAGATTAACTTGCAATTATCAACGGAACGTAGTAAGCCCCTGATGATTTTATTATTATCGTATACTGTCTAAATACTCCAACAAAGAATTATCAGTATCCCCATGAAGGTAAGTCATGGTTTCATGTTTCATCACTCTAAATGGGAAGGACGGGCATTGCATAGGATCCAAGACAACTTGCAGGGATATTCCCTTTGCACATTTTGACATTTTGCAGGGATAATGGAAGGGCATACACCCTAGTGTAGTCTAACAATGCCATCCTAACTTTCATAAAAAAAAAACAATGGCATCCTAACTCATATACTAACAATGGAAATGCATTGAGCCAATTACATCAGCTTACATCGCACATTAGCTGATTATAATACATCATACATCCCAATGCAATGTCAACAACCAAAAAAAAAAAAACTACAACTCTCAGGCAGTCAGGTTTCTTTCCAGTCCTGCACTGCACCAGCGAGCATGCCTGCCTCCTTCAGTGATCTGAACAGGAGCACAAAAATGGGGGAAGCTGTACAACAACATTATGCTCGACGTGCATCAGCCGCAGGCAGCTCCAACATTGTCGCACAGCGGCACAGGCCATACTAGTGCTATAAACAGGATCCCTGCCAATACAATACATTTACACGACGCCTGCATAGGCAGACTAGCAAAGGCCCGTGCTGCGTGCTGCCTTGGCAGCCTGCTGTTCCCCGCTACCATGATCGACTCGCCCGCGATGGACGGTCTTTCTTCGGGATCAGATTGCGTCCATGGTTAGGGAAATACAGAATCGAGTGGAGAATGGTGCCTCGCTTTCCAACGCATAACTTCGGTGTTAGCTGGACATGCCGGGGTCCAAGAACTTCTGCAACGCCTGAAAGAGTTGCTTCTCCTCGAAGGGCTTTGTGACGTACCCATCCATCCCGTACTTCGTGCACTCTTCATGGGTAGCCTGGATGACATCGGCGGTCATTGCAAGAACAGGCAGGTGCCATTTTGCCGCCCTTGTCGCGCCGTCTGTTTCTGAATCGTCACAGGCGACTGCCTGCTCATTTGCCTTCGCTTCCATTGTCCTTATTTGTTGGGTCGCCTCAAACCTGGTGTCCCAAGTAGTGGAATATTGGTTTAAAACAGAGAATGACAAGGGAAAAAACAAGCCCAAGTTCACGAGCCAAAGCTTGTATAGAACTCACCCATCCATTTCGGGCATCTGAATGTCCATGAGACAAAGGTGGAACTTATATGGGACTTGTAGGAGGGCGAGAGCATCTTTTCCACTCTCCACGCACTCCACCTTTGCTCCAAATTTCTTTAATGTGCCAGCAGCCACTCTAAGATTTACCTTGTTATCATCAACCACCAATATGTTCTTGCCAAGAAGCAACCCGTGAAGAGAACCTGAGTTGTCGCGTCTCTCATTGCTTGACTGTGTGATACCAAGTGTTTGGAATAGACAAGCTGCAAGTGCGCTTGCTTTCAGAGGCTTCGTGATCACAGAATCAACTGCATAGTGTGCTTTGAGTTTGCTCGATTCTGCAGCTGCAAGAAGGATAATTTTGGGTAATAGATTTGTGTGACCATCCTGCTTCATCTCCAGGAGTCTAGATCTTAAAGAAACATCAATCTTGAAGCCCCATGAATCACTCTCAATCAATAACATGCATGGTTGCTTCGTGCTGCATGATGAATTCGGAAAACTTTAGTTAGATCTTAGACCTAAGAAAAACGAAAGAAAATGCATGTCGAAAGAAATACAGATAAAAATTAGTGAAATTGCATGTCGAAAGTAGTAGTTTAGTAGTCATTTGAATTCTACAGGTTAATAGAGCAAAAACTGCATTTTCACTGAAACGTTTACCATAAGTAAAGTTTGAACTAGATAAATAACATGCAATAATGTAATGAGAACTATAGACCAAAGCAGTGATACAAACTGAAAGCAGATCCAACACGATGAATTTGGTAATTATAATAGAAATGGACCAGCTAGCACATGGGCGGATTCATAGGAATGCCAAACTATTCTGAGAAACCTATGGTTTATAGTATATATATGTGTGTATAACTCAAGTTGGAGCAAAATTCACCATTTCTTAGCATCATATCCAACTCAAGTAACTGTAAGATAATTTGCTGCTCTCTTTTGACCTTTTGCTGCAGCAGGAGATTAGTTGATTGGTCAGCTCTTGCTGTCCATCCTAGTTCCTGTAGATGTATGGCAATAGGCCACTATCTCATGTACTACTTTGTACGAGTATGGCCACTAGTAGTAGTGGCTTACTTCAGCCATGTAGGAGTAGCTGGGGGTGATCTCACCCTTGTGCTAGTGTACCGAATAGTTGGTACTAGACTTGTATATATACTAGGCATATCAATGAATGAAGCAAATCAGTTCAATTGCTGCAAATTTAGAACAAGTGTTTGTGCTGTGTGTGTGCTCTGTTCTCCAAGAGCCCTTCTTCTACCTCTAGCCGTGAGTGTGTGAGTGTTGGTGAGCAGGTTGCTCACCTGTGCAGGAAGATCGAGGGGCAACAGTAACTAGCAGCAAACAAACCAACACAAGTAACACAACAGCCTACATATTCAGTTCAATGCCACCACGTGCGACTCTTATCACTCTCGCACAGCACCGCAGTTCGACACCGATTAGACACAGTTCTCTCGCTTATCTCTCCTATTCACTAACCTCTCCTAAATTTCTCTCTAACAGCCTAAATGCACCAGAATAGCTATGCACGGAGCGCAACAACTATCTAGCATACTAGTCTTGGCAAGGCCATAAGAGAGTCGACGGTTCGCTAGCTTGAAGGTGGACAGTCCAAATCCAAATTAACAATTTGTAGTTTTCTTAAACTATTGATATAGGTGTTTTAATGTAGATCTTGCAGCTTTGAAAATGATGAGGAAATTAGTACAGATCACAACAGTGAATTGATGAGTGGGATGGTCAGAGGATGTATAAAAATATTTTATGTTGGGAATATCAATTCTGAAGCGATCAATATGCCTAAAGTGTTCATATGCAACAAAATTTGTTGAAAACCAAATATCAATTCTGAAGAGAAGTCACATGCATTTAAGTATCCAAGCAGCCAAGTATGTCACGTTATTCCTACATCCTCAAGATGGTAGCTCAATCACTTCAGGATTTTTAACTTTTAGAGAGTACATAGGCAAGACAAGTACCTGGTTAGGGAACTGCCATTTCGCCCTGACAGCACACCAAGAGCCAAATCAATGGTAGCAACAACATCGCAGGCAATTCCCAGCCTTTGCAAGTGATACTTAGTTACAGTAGCTCTTACTGGTCTTGTATCAACCAATAGTGCAGATAAACCTTTGAAACTGGATGGAAGAGGGTGCAACATAACAGGCTTACTGTCACCAATAGCGCTTCTGTCACATCTTTGGAGAACTGCAGTAAATGTGAATGTACTCCCAACTTGTGGTCGGCTGACAAAGTTTATCTGACCACCCATTAGTTCAACAAGACATTGGCTGATGCTCAATCCAATTCCAGTACCACCATATGTCCTGGAAGTCGAACTATCAGCCTGCATGAAAGGTGTGAACACCTTGGCTTGGGCATCCAATGGTATACCTATTCCTGTATCTTCCACACTTACTACAAGAGTAACTTTATCAGATACACTTTCATAGGGCATCTCATTTTTCTCATAAGAAAGCAAAAGCTTGAAGTTTTCCCAACTGTTTCGGCTATCAGCAGCTTCAAAACCACTTAGCGTGTTGAGAGAAACACCGGTTGCTACAGCAGTTTTCTCATCTTTATGTCCATTCATCCCATTAGCCACTGGCTCAACTTCGGATTCTGTTGCAAGATTTGAGTGATCTGCCAGATGAACTTGTACAAAAATATGTCCCCGTTCTGTGAACTGTCGGTGCAAGCAAATATCAATCATAAACTAAAGCTGGCAACAAACTTCAGAGTACTAAGTGAACACTGCAGTACATTTTGCTAAAACTAAGTTGTTCTATCTCTAGATAAAATGGCCCTCACTGTTTGCAAACATGCTTGGGAGGAAAGGTCATGCACGCTTACCTTAATTGAGTTGCCCACTAAATTTGTAATTATCTGTCGAAACCTTCCAGGATCACCCAACAAGATTTCAGGAACTCGTTCAGAGACATATACAGCAAGCTACAATTTTGCAGAGTAAAAGGAAATTAGTAAGGATAGAACAATAAAAGTTAGATGCAGCATGTATGACTATGGTATTTTTTTTAAACGGAAAATACAGCAGGGGAGACCCCCACTGTAAGTTTTATTAAACAAAAGGAAACAAGAACAACATTGTACAAAGGTCAAATGAACAAAGAGAAGCCACCCCAAGGTGGGCTGCAGGACTAATCTAGGGCAGCTATACAAGAAAGTGTACGACTATGGTGAAGGGACGTTTATGGAAATTGGGTCTAAGAGATGCTGATGCAAATAATGCATGGTTAATTGTAATGATTGACTGATGCTTTTTGTAGTAGGTACAAGTGTTATCAAATTTTTTGCGTTGTGTGTGTGGTGTGCCATGCGTGTCGGTTATTTTCTTGCCTGTCCGGCATTAGAGTTTACTTTTTTTTTCTTTTCATGTACGTAGCCTCCTGTATCTTTCTTCTATGCCAATAGAAGTAGTCACTGTCAGTGCTGGTTCATAAAAAAAAGGTGTTATTGAACTAAAAACTAACCTCAATTCCCTTCTCTCTTGACTTTGAAGAAAATAATGCGATGACATCATCAAGGATGGATCTCAGATCAAATGGTACAGACTCAAGATCCAACTTTCCGGCTTCAATTTTCGCTCTGTCAAGCACTTCATTGATTAGCGATATTAAAGCCTTTCCACAGACTTGAGCTGTTTGTGCAAAATCCCTCTGAGTTGACGTTAGGTCAGTGTCTAACAGCATATCAAGCATTCCTACAAAACCAAGGAAAAGGATAAATCACCACATTTGCCTCCTAAGAATGAGTTACATTGACATCACTGGAATCTGTAGTATATAAAAAAAAAAAAATCACCTAGAACTCCATTCATGGGCGTTCTGATCTCATGAGAAACAGTTGCAAGGAACTACCAATGACAAAAGAGTCTTTTAGATTCCCGAGAAATGTAACTTCAAACTTACAACACCAAATAAATTAAACTAACTTAAACCTGAGATTTAGCAACATCAGCTGCTTCTGCCTGTTTTTTCAGCTCCTCCATTTTCCGGCAATCTTCCTTAACATTATCATAACGACTCCAAGCGGCAAACACAATGTACCCCACAAGCATACATATGACAAAGACACCAGATGGCGTAGAAATTGCAGACCATGGGAGAGGAGGCTTGTTTCTGTATCTGCTCAGATTATGGACAGTGGGACATGCAATTAGACCGCGCCCAAGAAAAAATCAGGAAAATCACTAACAAATGCACACATTTACCTGCAAACCATATGATGCTTTCTGAACGGATCGCCAAAATCTAGCATGCAGATGTGCCATGGTGAGGGGATGCCAAGAGGAACTTCCGATCCATACATGACAAGAGGGTCTGAACTGTTTGTGACATCATAAACATTTACCACCAATTCCTGATTGCCAGCAAGCTGCCTCAACAAATTTTCCACTAATGATTCTACATCAAATGATCCCCCAAGGTATCTGTTGAATAGTCAGCAAAATTATTCTCGAAATATAATAAACAAAAAAAAAAAGAAGTCATTGTTGCCAATTATGAACTTCAAACACCAAGTGTGCACAGCATTTAAATCTTTTGATTTTCTGACATAAGTAAAACAATTGTGGTTTTGACTAAAGTTACAGCTAAGATCATTTCTGTAGGCACCATCTATAGAACACTACCCCATCCATCTAACACCCGAGATCTGAATCCAACAGCGTTCTTGCTCCTCTTGTTCCTCCGTCTCTGAAACTCGCTGCAATTGTAGAATACAGTGGAGAGAGGGGAGAAGAAAAAATAGCTTGTAAAAGGGACGAAAGAGAAACAGCTGAGTCAAGCATACTAGAAATTATGTTTCTCTATCAGTTTCTTAGTCTCACTTTCGATTCTAGAGTCATAAACAACTGCTTCAGCATGAGCGCCATAAACTTTCACCACTAAAACATTAGGTCCCATTTGTCTCTGCTTACAGCAGACTTGATTATAATCAATCATCGTACCACAGGGATTTTTTTCGTTCTCCTCAATTTTGCTATCTCAAAGTTCTGAAGTGGCGGTAAGCAAAAGCACAAATAATTGAATTGTTTTGTGGGATTCTCACTTTTTCTCAAGTCATGTAAATGTTGCAGCGTCTGAATAGCCACGGGCAGTGGATTCTACAAAGAAGAGGCCTAAACTGAAGTTGATTGAAAAAAGAGATAAACCTCACCCTGCAGTGGCAGCAACACGTTCCTCCTCCTTGGCATCAGGAGGAAGATCCACATGATAGACAGGAAAAGTCAATACGACACCCAGGTGATTCGACATGAGCCGGAATGGTCTCGTAAGAACTGCCTTCCCCGATGCTCTTGACCTCAAAATGTTCTCACGGTCCTCCTGCAGCACCAGAGAAACACGTCCTGGTTCAGAACCAACACCGGAAAGGAACAGCTGTAGCCCGGTGCAAAAAACGAACGGGAAACGACGTCGCCGCAGACCTCGCCGGACATCATGTCGAGCCCCTCAATGTAGGAGACGGTCTCCTGCGAGTAGACGACCGGCGCGTACTCATCCTGCACCGGGGACGGCTCGTGCTTCATCGTCTTGATGATCCACCCCTGCTGGCGCTCGAAGCCCTCCCTGTCGGCATGCTCCACCCGCTGCGCGTACGCCACCCCGCTCAGTAGCGGCCGCTCGAACGACGTCCTGGCGGTGTACTCCGCGAACGTGTCCTGCAAAACAAATCGACCGAAAATAAAGCCTGCAGCCGACAAACTAAACAGCCGAACAGTAATCTGCATCGGCAAATTACACGCACGCGCGCACACACACAAAAAAAACAAAGAGAGAATTCCATTTAAGAAGTGGCACGGTCTGCGCACAAGGGAACCATGGACTTGACAGTAATTAAATGAAGTGGAAGCAGCAGAGGCGGAGCAGGTACTGGTACATGGTAACATGGTCGAGGTGTTATGGCAATGGGAGCAGCAGCAAGGATTTCCAGAGACGGCGAGGCACGGAATTAACTGCGCGCGCAGAGCAGAAAGGCCAGAGATCGCGCCCACAAGTACTAGCAGGAAACAAGCAGTGGACGCAGGCAGTTCGGTGGCCGAGCTTAGCTAGCTCGGCGAGAGAGAGGGATGCCGGACCTGGTCGAGCGCGGGCGGGTGCTTCTCGTAGTGGAAGGTGGCGACGAGGATGGCGAGGGCGTGGACGTGGTTGACGGAGACGGCGAACTGGTCCTGCAGCATGCGCGCGCGCTCCTCGCACATGCTGACGAGCCCCTCCTCCTCCTTGCGCAGTGCCGCGTGGCGGATGCTCCAGTGCAGGAACACCCCGATCGTCGCGGCCACCAGCATCCACAGCAGCACCGCAGCGGCGATCAGCTTCTCCTTCATGGTCCACCGGGTACCCTCCTCCCCATCCTTCCCTGCCGCCGCCGCCTCCTCCGCCGGCGCCGCCGACGCCGCGGCGGCCTCCCCTCCGCCTCCCACCCCCATCCCAGCTCCTCCCCTTCCCCACCACCGCCGGAGCTCTCACATGCGCCGCGCCGCACCGCACCGCAGGCCACCGACCACTCCTCTGCTTCTGCCCGCCCGCCCGCCCGCTCCTCCTCCTTTGTGCGAATCCTTTGTTGACAGAGGAGAGAGGAGGAGGATGCCTGCCTCCCCGCTTTTTTTTTTCCGCCCTCCCTCCTCCTACACCTCCTCCCTCTCGGCCTCTCTGTCCTGCTTTGATGTGTTTTTGTTGGCTTGCGGCTTTTCGCGACGGGGGAGAAAGCAGCCGGGCTTCGAGTGAATCGAATTTCCTGGATTTCACGAGATACGCTGCCACTAAAATAACCCCCGTGGTTTTTCCAGCTCGACCCTGCGGGCGCGCGCGATGCGGCATGGGTCCCGGCCTTTTGCGCCTCGCCCACCCCACCCCCACCCCGCCCCGTCGCCGCGCTCGGCGTTGCCGCTGCCCGCAGCTTGTGCAGTTGTCCCGTTGCTTTCCCTTCCTTATCCGAGCCCCACCACCGCACCACGTACTACGCGCCACTCCTGGCTCCCTTGCCCGTCCACCGGGCTCGGGCACTGCCGACTGCCGAGCGAGCCGAGCCGAGGCGAGCACGGGTGCCGCGCCGCCGTGTGCTCTGGACGTCAGGTGATTGGTGAATCCGTTCGGGTTCCTTACGTGGTTGGTGGGGCCGCGCGGTCGCGGGCAGTGGTTGAGCCGTTGTGACCGCGCGTCGCCGTCCCGGGGATTTTTGTTGCGTGGCCTGGCCGGCCGGCCTGCCTCTGCCTGCCAGTGCCAGCCCTGCCCATGCCCGCGTGGCCTGGTGGTGGGTGGGTGCCGGCGGTGCCCCCGGGAGCCAAACGCAAATCCGGCGCGGGTCCAAGGCGTTGTTTAGTTCCGAAAAAATTTCGGATTTCGCTACTATAGCACTTTCGTTTGTTTATGGTAAATATTGTCCAATCATAGACTAACTAGGATCAAAAGATTCGTCTTGCGATTTACAGACAAACTGTGTGATTAATTTTTATTTTCATCTATATTTAATGCTTCATGCATGTGCCGTAATATTTGATATGACAGAGAATCTTGAAAAGTTTTTGTATTTCGGGGTGAACTAAACAAGGCCCAAAACCAAAAGGCGCGGGCACGGAGGGAGGATGATCCGATGACGAGGCCGTGGTGGTCGTCAACAGTCAACAATGCGCCCGCCATGTCCCCGGACGAACAAATCTTTTGCCGATCCGCTCCTCCTCTTCGTTCGTTGCTGCCATCACTGATGCTCTGTCAAAAACATGGGTGAAGTGCGATTACTGGTCAGGAAACCCTTTATGTTCCCTCCCTCTTCCATTATTCGGTTCCAAAGAGCCTCTCTTTTTTTTCCTCTCTCTTCCCTTGAACAGCATGCAGCTGATTGATTACTCGACTGCACTTTTTTTTTCATGGATGAGGAGATTATTGCGCGCTTTTGCCCCCCGAAAGACCGAGATTATTGCACACTTGGCTCGTGTTTGGTTGCAGGATAGTGGAGCAGCAGTTCGTGCGTGCGTGCGTGCGTGCCGCCTCAAAGTGATCATGCATGTTTGTGGCCGTTGGGATAGGCCAGGCCAGCTCGCTGCACCAAATCCGAATCATTGGGCGACGACACAGCTTATGATCAGGTGTGTTTGATGCCGAACGACATAGTAGGACGGGACGCCAATCATTTGTCGAGCTATTATAGAACAGGTGCACCTAGAACTTGCAGGGTGTTGCAATGCCCAGCGGCACAAGAAAGGGCACAGGGAAGCATGTAGTGTAATACTTATATATTATCAAGCACGTCCCAACTTTGTTCATAGAAAAAGCGAAACTGCTATGCCAATGAGGAACCCGTGTTGTCCCGGGATAATGCTCTTATTCATCCGAGCAAATCCCAATAAAACAGCTATCAGGGATCTCAGTTCGCCTGACAGCCGTTTTGAACATGGAGATACACACGCGTCAACTGAAAACGCGATGCCCATTAGCTGGAACGCCATGAGCTGTAGTTGCAGGGAGTCCAAAAGCACGGCAGGCAGGGTTCGGAGAGCTGTCCTGTTTTATACTAGTAGTAGTAGCTACTAGTAGCACAGTGCCGTGTTATGCGATCCTCGTGGCTTCGTATCATAAATAAGGCCTTATTTAGTTCACCTCAAAATCTAAAAAGTTTTCAAGATTCCTCGTCACATCGAATCTTGGGGCACATGCATGAAGCATTAAATATAGACGAAAACAAAAACTAATTACACAGTTTGTCTGTAAATCGCGAAACGAATCTTTTGATCCTAGTTAGTTCACGATTGAATAATATTTGTCAAATAAAAACGAAAGTGCTACAGTAGCGAAATTCCGAAATTTTTTCGGAACTAAACAAGGCCTAACGGAGCATCTCGAATCGTATAGTGTCCGTTTTGATCTGACCGCGCGACGACGTGCGTGTTCGTTTTACTTTGTTTTGGGCCACATGCCTATATATGCGACGGCGAAAACAAATGCGTCACTTCCAGTTGTTGCAACTGCGCCCTGCTAATAAGCAGTAGTTTGGTGACTTGGTCAGACGTGAGCCCAATTGTTGATTTGTTTCACATTTGACTCGATCGGCAAGTTGCTTGCACTACAGTTCGCTCACACGCAAGCAGCCCCAGTATCTGTTCACGAATTTTTCAGTGTGCGCGCAGCTGTTTCCGTGTGTGGTGGTAGTCTGTTCAGTCATTTTACCGTGACCTGACCATACAGCTGCTTCGTGTGCACTCTACTCTAGTGTGCTAGAAAGAAATGAGGCGCAATGATGTTCAGAGCGACTTTGTTCCATGACCATGCATCCGAATGGATAGCGGTGACTGGCTTCCTTTACAAGGAAATTTTGATGGTAATTATCACTCTACTATTCTACAAGAGCTTTTAGCTTAACTTCGATCGGATAAGGCGGCGAGGACGATAGCAGCCTAGCGGGGGGGAGTCGTTCTCCATGCACGCCAAACGTGACCGGGGCTAGCTCCGGTACAGTAGTGCTTTAGGTCGAGTCGAGATATGCTTCAAGTAAGGACACGCTACTTGCATGTGAATCCCAGGCTCACGAATGGCAAGAAGCTAAAGCAACTTTTCGTTACGGTTCGGTCGGTCCGTCTCGGCCGAGCCCCGGCGCCCCGGTCGCCGTCGTGCCACGACGATCTTAGTGCCGTCGGGTAGCTAGCGCGGCGCGCGCGGCGTGCTTCCCCTTCACGCGACGATGCTGAACGCTTGTTCAGGGAGCGCGACGTGTCCAAGTAGGCGAAAGGTATATAGCAGCGACAGATACTAGATTCTGAACATGTGAAGTCTTGATTTTTCCTGCATACTACCTGAGGACTGGACTGCGGTGACTTGTAAACAAGAATTGTCAAACGGAGCGGAAAGTGGCCCGTGCAATCTCCTCGCCACACACTGACACACACACACACACACGAGAAACACACAGAACGCGCAATATCTCTGTCGAAAGCCCACAGCGACCAGCCCGGTCCACAGCTGTAGTAGGCACGTGTGCCCCTGCGACGTACTACTGTATACGGAGCACGGCCCAAGCGGAGCCGACCGCCGTGCCGTCACAGCGGCACCACGAACCGTTGTTGCGGATGGCATGGCGGTTCACGCTGCAGCTGGAGCCGGGAGACCGGTGGGGTGGGGCGGGGCACGCAAAGAAAGGAGGCACCCCCGTCGTGGGCTCGTGGCCTCCAACTCCAAGCTCCGATCTGATCCGATCCGTTCTCACGGGCGCCCACTGCGTGTGCGACCGCAGCAGCAGCGCACCGGCGAATGGCGAGATCCACGTGGACCACGTCCACCTATCCAATCCGCTCCGAGCCGCGCTGTCGCGCGATCCCGGTGGGGGCCGGCCAGGCCAGAACAAAAGGCGCGGGCCGGGCCCCTGTCCCGTGCCGTCCGGCAGCGCGCGCCCGCCGGGTTCGCGCGTCTTCTCGTTGCCTTGCATTCGTGTACGATAGATGCCTTGGTACAACGTACTGGTCGTGCTTTTGCATGACTCCATGAGTCGTTTGATGAGATGATCACACCTGTGGCTGGGCTACGAGTTCAGGACATGTTTGATTGCTGCTTGCTATGATAAAAAGGAGTAACGGATCTAGGATTCAAAACCTATGAAGCCAGACTTGTTGATTTTGAGCCAATTAACATATAATCAACATATAGTTGCAAAGTTCATGAAAAGGGATTAACCTATGTGGTAAAAGTCGTGGGGCCAAGTGGCCTCGCAGTTCTTTTTTTACAAAAGAACAATTATATTAAATAATATCTAGATACATAAACACGTTAACAAACACTCTGAATTATATAAATATCTAGAAAATAATTTTTATCTAAATTTTACTGATGTTTGTGAATAGCTCGATATCTCAAAATGATGATTTGCAGTATGGATGACCGTACAGGCAAAACACTCGGTAAAAAGGTTTGAGAACAAATGCCCAACGAATAATGACCAAGATTCATGTAGCCGGAGTTGAGAAAATTCTTTTTTCTAGTCCATTCCTTATTCTTCTTTCCGCCACCAAAGAATGAGAAAGACTGATCTGAAACTTATTCTCCCAAGTCCTTCACCGTGGTCAGATCTAACCACAATAAAATAGAGAAGAGACCGAAGAAAATTATTCTATAGCGGCGACACCATCTCCACCTTGATGTCGCCGTTTGGAAATAAAAGTCTTTGTATCGTCAAACCGGTGAGGATGCCGACGCCGTAGTTGTTACATGCATATCTTCAACAGAGCTGTCATGGAGAAAACGATTTCACCCTGCTCTCTCGCCGTCAGCGGAGAGGAGAAAGAGAAATAAATCCCCAAAACCAAAAAACTTGACATGAAGAGACTCTAACCCTAAAGATTGATCTACTAGAAAAAAAACTTATTTAAAACGATGGATCCCCACTCTCTTCGATCTTCGGCAATATATCAGAGGAGGGAGGGAGGGGGACCAGTGGTGGTGGAGACAGGAGCGGCGGCGGCGGCGGCGGCGAGTTGAAGACCCTTAGTGTCCTACACGTATTCAAGGGGGCAGCTTATGCCTATACCCGCCACTGTTAAAAAATAGATATGCGGAAATTTCCACACTAGGAGGACAAAATCAATGTTTATGAGTATGCTTGTCTACCCAGACTACTTTTAGCCAGCAATTAAACAGTAGCTTCAATACTATTGTTTGAAGAACTAGCTCATAGAATGTTTTATTGAGGCCTTGTTCAGTTCACCACCAAAACCAAAAATTTTCAAGATTCTCCGTCGTATTGAATCTTGCGGCATATGTATGGAGCATTAAATATAGACGTAAACAAAAACTAATTGTACAATTTACCAATAAATCACGAGATTAATCTTTTGAGCCTAGGTAGTTCATGATTGGACAATAATTGCCAAATAAAAACGAAAGTGTTGTAGTGTACTGAACCAAAAAAATTTGGGAACTAAACAAGGCCTGAGTAAAAAGGTCAGAGAATGATAAGTTAGCTCTTCAGTTAGAATTAAGCTCACATACTACATATGATTTGTGTCTATGCTTACATATTTGTCTATACTAGCATGTTGTGTGAAAATATTTTGTTGATTGGGGGTGTCCTAAGGCTGGCCCGCCACAGTGTGTATTTTGTGGCAAGCTATAACCCCAGCTTGCCAACCATATGCTTCTCAAATATTAGAGTACCCTACAGAGGCTACAACTAATTCGGGAGAGATAAAATGATTTACGTACGTGCAGGGGAGAAGCCAGCAATTATACTTAGCGAGCCAGCCAAGAAGACCTAACATATAAAAACTGAGCTCATCTCAAATGGTTAGGTTCCTCGTGGTGATCATCTAGGCTAATAACATTAACTTGATGGGTGTTCACGTTTCTTATATTAGCAGAGCCCCGCCAAATACAGTACATGCCATATCAACTTTTGTTCTAAACCAAAACTAACGTGTGATGTTGTAATGTTTCACGAGTCATACGGTAAGAAACCACCAGAAACAGGACTTTTCAAAGAATTGATACATGTTTTTCCAAAAAGTCATACTACCCTCTGTTTAATGAAATACATGCTAAGCATGTTCTAAAAAAACGTGATACTGCTAGTTTCCGCTTTATCGCTGCCCATTTCTGGCCAAACAAGTATGTGTCGTTCATAGTTTCAGACTCGCAAAAGAAGAAGATGCAGGATTCACGGCAGAGAAATAGGCCGACATATACCATCGTGACAAAACGTAGTAAATAAGTAGTAGGAAACATATACACCCTTGATGAATCCTGATTAAAATCGTGCTCTTAGGAGTGCACTCGCACAGTCGCACTGCTGTGTACAATACACCTTCAGACTGACGATTAGTACTCCAGAAGCACTGCCCAGTGCCCTAATGCATTTCGCTATTCCAGGGGCAGGCAGAGAGAAGTGCAGAAAGTCGTCTCTGCCATCCATGAAATCCACTTTGAAACCGACGCCGGCCCTGAGCCGCCCGTTCATTCCATTCACCACATCATATCGAACTAAAGTGAACTGAACTGAACAGCAGATGGATAACGCGACGCAGTAGCTAGCGCTAGCATCGCATGATGGTGCCTCATCAGAAGTCAGAACACGCATGCGTGTGCGCACGCACGGGAATTAGTACCGCGAAGCTTGCCCGTGATGGCTGTCGGCAAACTCAAGCCTATCGCTATACCTATACTATACTATATATCCAAGTCACACGGGCGTATCATGGCGGCGGTGAATGCTTCGCTCCCTTTTACAATACGAAATGTTCGTGGGAATTTTGTATGTCAAGGGTGGCCCCTGCAAGAGGACGGGAAAAGCCTTTCGTAGTGGGTCGTTTGATCAATCAATCCAACCAAACTCTCCTGATGCCAACCGTTGCTCGGTTATCTGAAAAGGCATAACTAGACGTACACTAATTTGTTGTGAGAAAAAACACTACTGAATGATGGATAGATTTGTAAAATAAGCTTATAAGCAACCAGGCTTTACAAAAATCGAAACGTCTCGACGTCGACTGCTTGGAACGAATCTAGTTGTTACTCTGCGCCGCAGTTTTTCTGGTCATCACAAGCACAAAACAATGAGGAGCCGGTGAGGCTGGCGTGCGTCATTAGGCACACTCAACAGTGCTTCGCCGCATTTTTAGAAAAAAAAAAACAAATAACACATGGGCAGTTGTTCTTCGTGTGCCCTGAGTTGAACCCGTCCAAAGTGGTGGACAAGCCAGTGTCTAGCTAGTGCGGTGCACATCGTGGCCAAGCTTTTGGTAACCTTCCTTCCCGATGAAAGAACGGCTTTCGATAGCCAACACCTGGTTGCACTGCATTGCATGCATGCATAGGCTGAAAGTCCCCAAAACACACGAACATCATGCCTGCCTTTCGTTTCCGTTGCAATGATGCCGCTTTTTCAAGCCCAGGTGCCAATGCAGGCATATGCATGGCAAGTTGCGTGCAAGTGCACTTTGGGTGATGAGAAAGATACAACACTACTGTGTGGCCAGTGTGGGCAAGTGCATCCCAGCGAGCGAGAGGACGGCGTCGCATTGAGGAGGCAGTGAAAGTAGGCGGCGGTTCTGGTACACGGTTCTTCAATGCCCCCCGCTCCACCTCCAGCTCCATGATGAGATTCAGATGTCGCTTGGCGAGATTAGATAGGGGGACGATCATCGTCGATCGGGCCCGCCACCAACTGCAACTGGCCAAAAGAGGCCTCGTCGGACTGCTGCACATGCAGTTGTACTGGATCTGGATGGCGCGGGCTAGCAAATGGCACCTCTTCTTCGGCCAAGAATGTGGAGGGGCCTTTGAGCCTTTCCCTGCTTGATTTGGCCTGCCTGCCACCATCAAAATAGGAATAGGCTGAATTTTCATGGGCGGAAAAACGCCTGGGAAGGTTAAACACCACGGAGGGAGGATTCCTGAGCCGTCCCCGACCCCGATCACGATCGGTGTCTGTCGCAAACGAACGGCCATCTCGTGTGATCGTCCTGTCCGTTCAGTTCAAGTGGACTTGGTTTGGCTGTTCTTAAAATGGAGAGAGAGAGAGAGAGAGAGCGCTCTTGGCCTCTTGCAGTTGCAGTTCGTGATTGGGGAACAGCCGGTGAGAGTCAAGCACGAGAGACATCACTGGTACTGCTGCTATTAGCACCGTAATATTTTCGTTTTATTTAATAACTAGGTAGCGTACCCGTGCGTTGCTACGGGACAACTAAATTTTTTTATTATAAATATACGGATCACATGATAAAATAATAATACTGTCAAATTAAATACCAACATTAAAGTGCCATTTAATA
>Ga0182004_10000859_pt1 | contig 20518 bp, 19 predicted proteins | sample Sormic07211540_1_FD_120479 | JGI IMG/M metagenome (GOLD analysis project Ga0182004, IMG submission 120479) | Endophyte microbial communities from Sorghum bicolor roots, Mead, Nebraska, USA - 072115-40_1 MetaG | ecosystem: Host-associated > Plants > Roots > Unclassified | place: USA: Nebraska...
ACACTCTCTCCACTCATCTCCTTGCTTGATTGCTAATCTTAGTGAGATTGAGTTAGATTCAAGTGCATTGCATTGAGAGTTGCATCTAGTGGCACTTGATCCTTGAGTTTGCTGCAGATTTTTTATTACTCTTGGGTGTTTCCTGACACATTAGACGGCTTGGAGCAGCGGTGGTGTTGAGCTCGTGATTGGAGATTGTTTCGAGCCTCACCAAGTGATTTGTGAGGGGTTCTTGAGCCTTCCCCATGGGAGATCGCAATTGGCTACTCTAGTTGATTGCTCGTGGCTTGGAGGATCCGCATCTTGTAAGTGGATGTGTGGCACCCGCTGAGGGTTTGGCTTTGGATGGCCAATTAGCTCATGATCCATCAAGTCGGTGTATTGCCACAACGAGGACTAGCTTACCGGGAAGCAAGTGAACCTCGGTAAAAAATCTTGTGTCATCTCTTGTCGAGGATTATCTATTGAGATTGTGATTGTGAGCGATTGGTTGGATATATTTCTACTCTACAACATTGGTATAACAATCACTCTCCACTCCTTTACTTACTTGCATACCTTGCTAGTTGTGTAGCTTGTTTAGGAGTGTAGCTAGCCTTATCTTGTTGTTGTGGTTTAGTGTTTACCCTTGTACTATTTTGTATAGGTGGCTTGCATATCTAAGTTGAGCTAGTGCTAGAATTGCTTCACCAATTGTTTTACTAACTCGCTTTCTTAGTGAAGTTTGTAGAAATTTTAAATAGGCTATTCACCCCCCTCTAGCCATTTGGACCTTTCACCAAGCCTAAGTAGTATATATATTTGGATCAGGAGTTGCTACAATGTTTTCATTCTTTCTAAGTACACATGTTCCCAAACAAAGATTCTCCTCCGGATTAGTTAATAACTGCTCTAATCTTCAAACTTACCCGTTTTACCTTTAACCATGGGGCTTTACAACTTTTGTATGAGTCTTGAGCAATCAGAAGACAGAACAATCAGGTCAAGCACTATGTCTCAAATTCTTTGTAGAACCATTATTCTAGAGTTTTTATAAGTTTTCAGAATAAAACTCAGAGCTTAATTGTATGACACCCTCAAGTCTCTTAATGTATGTGGTATTTATGGTTCTCTCTTGAGGCATTAATGATGTTATGCCTCATATAGCTAAAGGTATATATGGTAAAGCTTATAGGAGTGTTAATAACAAGGATAGGCATACTTGCAATACATGTATTTGTCACACCCGGTTTCAAAGAACAAAACCAGGCTAGCCATATGTGTGCCCAGGAAGTCCACATATACAACAACAGAAGCAATAATATCAGAAACAATGTTATATAGCGGAAACATACTTATAATTGACACTTACGTCATAGTATCGCGGAACGGTAACTAAACTTTAGGCTCAATCTTCACAGGGACAGTTGACTGGGGGTAGCATATGCCTAGCACTTCTCGTATTCTGAGAACATCCTTCATAATTCCATCGCTCTTCTGATCAACTCTTACTAGTAAACTGGAGTGGTGGGAAATAGCAAGACTGAGCACATGTCGTATTCAACAAGTATAACAAGGGGTTCATGAGGCTCAAATAGCTGACACTGGTTTGACTGTATTTAGCTTTTAATTGTAGATAGCATGTTCATAATTAAATAGCAATTGCCAAGGTAGCATAAATAATCCATAATCACATGATCAAGTGTAAGCATAATCAACTCCTAGCATAAACGATAATCAAATGAACATAATAACATAATAAGCTCATCATCTAAATGTAGATGTCCCCAAGGCCGCTCCAGACCGTGAGCTCGGCTAGTATACTAGTTTTAACACTCTGCAGAGGTTGTACATCTTTACACATGAGTCATGATTTACCCTTTCGCCCGAGGTAGCTAATCTCTTAACCCCTTCCTATGGAGGTCGGCAGGGATCACTATGAAGCCTTTCAAAAGTTCGTCTAACATGTTAGGGCCGCAAGGTTTCCTTTGCGCGTAGATATAGATACCCCCCTTCCAAATGGCACAATGACGCGCGTAGATATAGATACCCCCTTCCAAATGGCACAATGACGCGCAACCTATACACATAAGGACAGGGGCTCGCACTATACCCAAAACTGTTCAGACCCTCCGCCCTTTCGGGTAACCTCTAACAAGCTAGAAAAGGTCTTCATACTGAGCTAAAGCCAGAGCCATTATAGCCCTCATGGTTGCACTGTTGTCCCGGATGATCACGTACAGACAAGATCTCATATAGTTATTTGTCATCTTTTAACATTTATTGCATAGGTATTAATCATCTTACAAGATCATGGATTATATCAAGCACTAGCACATCTACACCAAATGCATATCAAGTAGGTAGCAAGGAATTCAGGTAACAATCAGCTATGATTTTGCTAAGGTCGACAAGGTGAAAGCATGCATATGATCTATATGTGTATTTATAAGTGAATAGGTAACAAGGATGATCCCAAATTATACCTGCCTTGATCCAACTGCTCAATCCTCGCACAATCAACTTTTGGTCATCACCTTCTGATCTTCCGCGCTCACAAGCAGTTCTCGTCTACTCGTAGCAAGCACCACACATAGGCAAACATACAAGCAACAAGTAGAAGCAACTAAGACAATACATCACACAAGAGAAAAGAGCGTACTAAAAGAGAATCAATGCTACGAGATTGCAAGAAGCACCGTAACCGAACCTATCGTTAAAATAAATAATTAACGATAGTTTTATATTATAAAAGAGAAGCCTATATATTTGATTTATTTATGTAAGCAAAATAATATAAAATTTATTAATAAAATTAAGGTTAACATATTTATTTTCAAAAGTTGAGTTAAAACTAATCATATTTTATTTATAAATATTTAGATATCATTATGCCAAATCAACACTTATGTGTAAATACAAACTAACATATAAGAGCATGTAAAATCTAATCAAATTTAACATACATGTTTGGACCGAATAAATTATAATTTAAAAACATGATTATGTATAGCGTTTAATCATGTTAACGTGTATACATAAAATATATAAGCATAAAGTCTATATTGATTTTTAATCATGAAACTAAATGCAAGTATATTAATTAATTTAATATTTAACTATATGTAGAAAAGCATGTGATAACTAATTTAAAGTACTTATGTTTCAAGGTTGAACTAAGCATAATATAATTTAAAAGGCATTAAGGTTGACATTAATTAGATTAATGTTAATTTCTAAGAGACCGAAGTACAAACTTGTGTTGCTTTTAATTTAATAGGGCATTAACTACTCATTAATCAAATTAACTATATTCATAAACACGGGACATGGAAGATAACGTCGCTAACATGTCACTTATGTCACAATGATTGTAAAGCAACAAAAACATAATTATAATTCTACATCGCTTTTAATTATAAAACTGCATATGATAATTAATTTAATAATCAATTATATATACAAAAACATGTGACAAGAAAAACATTAATATTGGTACTACTGTGTAGAGCGCGATGATATGAATCTAATGCAACTGGAACCACTCAAATCGGGCTAAAACAAATAAACGACGGAGATTACGAACCAGTGGCGAAATCGTGAATACGGTCATCTTCTTTCTAATCCATCTACGTACAGAATATGGCCACCATGAGAGCTCTGGTCACATGGCTTCTTGCAGCGGGGAAAAGAGGCTCGGCATCCAGCAGCAAGAGGGGTCGTCGGTGGCTTTCAACACCGGCCGAGCTGCACATACACCAAGAGCTCCGGTCTGCTGTTGCCTTCAACGAGTGCTTCGATCTTTCTTGGACGGACTGCTCACATGGCCATGACCGACTGCTGTCCTGCTTAAACCTTCGATCGTGGCCGGGCTCGACCGAGATGAGATGGCGCCGCCTGCAGGGTAGACCGGTGCTTCCGGCTTGTGCGGCCAGAAGAAAACGATGCCGACGATGCCGACACACGTTGCATAAACTGTCAGATCTCGTGCATAGGGGCAACGCGGCCATACTCGTTGGGCAGTATACGGCGGCGGCGGCGTTTTGACAGGAGCTAGGGCATGATCCCTTGATTTGCAGTAAAGAAAATAACCTACACGATAACTTGATATAAATAGGGAGTCCTCGTCCGATTGATTCAGAATCCAACTTGATCAGGCTACGTTGGTGTGTGGATGCTGGCACACAGTCGGCGCCGTTTGGTGCAGCAGCATACGGAAGATTGGGAACTTTTTTCCGAGTTGAGATAGATTAGGATTAAGATTACATATTTTTAGAAGATTTAACTTCGTGACTAAAAATAATTCTAGAAATTCTAGAGTTACTATTTGAACCACGAGAAATATTCTAAAAGCTCCTAAAATTCCAGGAAAAGATGGAAAAAATCCTGAGAAGCTTTAATAGGTCGGTTGATGGAAGATGAACTCAAAGGAATGATTTAGAGTAGAAGAAGAGGATCCGGAGCAACTCCATATGGAAAGATTAAGGCTGAAAACGTAGGGATTTGATTGATGACAGACACGTCGCAGAAAGATAAACAACTTACTAAACGCACTCTAAAACTTTACCCACTCAAAACATAGAGTCAAGCAACAAGCAAGCATCACATCACATCACAAAAACCCATCAAATTAAATTAGAAAATTTATAGATTTACATATTTCCTATAACTAATTGATGCTATTTTCAACTAACTTTGGAAATTTTATCAATTATCAAAACATTTATTTTAATTAGTGTTTTCTATACACAACCCAAAATTAAAAATTTTGGGGTGTGACAGTATTATAAAGTCAACTAATGGATCCATAGAGAATCAAGGCATACAATCAAATCAAGATGTGCATGTGTATGGAATATGGTGGATAGGTGCATTTGTGGTATTTGTGGTTAATTTCTGTTTCTTTGGGAACAACTCTCTATTGAAACTTTTCAGGAAAGACATGGGCTATCTTTATTATTTATTTTTTATTCAGGGGGGCGGGCATCTAGTACCCATTGTTTTAACTACTAGGACATTTGTCCATCTTTTACTCCCTTTCCTTCTTTTATATTTTTACATGGCCACATGTATCCTTTGAATACAATAATTGATCAGAGTGGTAATAATAAGAACTTGGAGCATTTATGATGGGTTTTATCCTATTGGTATGGTTTATGTTGGTATTTACTCCCAGTGTAGGAGAAAAACATGATTGATAAACATGACAAGATTCTCATAAGTTATACTACAAATGATTGTGATTACTCCCAGTGTAGGAATAGTGTATATGTGAACTGAAGTGTGTACGTGATCTTGGTTTTAGAAACATGACAAGACTCTCATAAGGTATACTACAAAGGTTGACTAAACTCAATGTACAACAAGCAGCATAAATGTGCAAAAGTTTTCTATCTCTAAGATATAATTTCAGGCTTTGGTAGGAATTCAAATTTGTCATACAAGAGCTCATCATGTAAATTTTAAATTTTTGAAATAAATCTCTAGAGCTTAGTACTGCTAGGAATAAGATATATAGCAGCTTAGACTTTCAATGATCATATCAAGTGACTACCTAGACTTAGCTCAAACTTATGCCTCCACAAGTTGCAGGTTCAGAGTAAACTTTCAAATTAAAACAGTAATGTCCAAAACTTGAGAGAATCTAACGTTGAAATATAGGTACTTGTAAAGAACTACCACAGAGCAACTATTCATCATCTCCAAGACGAAATTTTAATGTTCATAAATTTTTATTTAGCTCTAGTTTAAATTGACTCTAAACAGACTCTAACGTTAACTAATTATAAACTCACAAAAAGACTCTATGACTTGTGGACCTTCATGTGTTCACATATTTTTGGTATTTTTATGACTATATAGACTTAAAAATCACTTAGGTATAATTACCTGATAACTAGGGGATGCTCCTCCCCCAAGCTAGATGTTTGCAATACTTGGTGTTGTTCCTGCATAGTCATACTCCAACAAGAAAACCAAAACTCGAGGCTTGAATTTAATAATGGGTTAGCAGTTAGCCAATGAGCAATTGATTATTCTTATGAGGTAATTTTGTAGAATTTCATGTTTCTATCTTTTTTTTGTATTTTCTGATTTTATAATGCATGAAATAAATATGAATGTTGTTTAATTTTTATGCCACCATAGTAAATATTCCTAAGGGGTTACAATAAGTTTATTCACATGGGGCTTTGGTATTTAGGATGCAGTAAATATTTTTGTATTTTGTATTAATATGCCAAGAGAAATAAATATGCTACTAGGTGTATTTAAGTGAAATTACTAATGCATGCTAACTTAACTAGATAACTACTATTCTGACCTTATGGCTAGGGTACGGAATTTAAAGTCTACTGACATGACTTAGATAGTGGAGAGGACTTACTTAGTGGGTTCATTGTCTAAGGTAACCTCAGTCAACTCCCCATTTCGTGGTGATGCGTTACATGCGTCTTCCTTCCTTCTTGCTTCTATCTCTTTTGCTTCTTTCTTCTCTAGCTCCAACTCTTCATCTTTGTTCTCCTTCTCCCATGCTTCTAATCATGCTAAGATCTCCTCTTTTTCTTCCTTGGCGATTTGGTCCATCCTTTTAGCTTCTTCTGCCCACTCACTCAAGCGGGGTGCTCGCGTGTTCTCTTCTTGCTCCATGAAGCGATCTTCATATTTCACAATCTTGTCAGGGAAGTCTTCCCATCTGCAGCGAGGCTAGGCAGCCTGATGGTGGGCTTGGCGTCTTCTCCTATTGCGTTGCTTCCTGATCTGCTCATGGTTAATTTGTGTTTTAAATTGACAGCGTACCTTTCCAGTAGTTAGCTTGAAGTGGATATGCGCGGATCAGATGTAGATGTTGGTGTTGGTTGTGTAGAGGAATGGCCTTCCCAAGAGGATCGGGGAATCATTGTCTCCCTGCATGTCAAGAACTAGAAAATCTGCAGGTATATTTTGTCCTTAAATTCTGACCATGACATCCTTGACCACTCCTTTAGGTAACCTTAGTGATTGATCCACCATCTGCAGCTGAATACATGTTGGGTATAAAAGTAAATCAAATAACTCATCATATACCTGTTTTGACATTACGTTGTAGCCTGATCTAGTGTCGCAGATGATGTGGGCGAAGGTGGTGTCTTTGATTGTGCATTCAATGATTGGAACTCTTGGATCACCTCTCTTGATTGGAAATGACTTGCGTAGCATATGATCATTCTCTGTGTTGAGAGCAGTGATCAATTGAGTTGTCTCCGTACGTGCATGCTTGGTCCTCCTCCATCTTTTGTTGTTTCTATTGTTCTTCTTTTTCGGCATCGGTTGCTATTCTTGCTCTTCTTGTTGATGGAATTGCTTCGGGGCTGCAGGAGCTTTCAGGACATGGTTCTTGAATGTGAATCTCTCTTTCTTGTCCTTGATGGATAGGACAATCTTGGTGTACTCCGCATAGATGATGGCTTTTGTTGTGCACAAGAATAGTCTGCCCAAAATGATGGGTGCCTTCTCATCTACTCCTGTCTCCATGACCACGAAGTCAACTGGGACATATTGCCCCACTCTAATGACAACTTGTTCTAGTACTCCGTCAGGGTAGCAAATGGACTGATCTGCAAGCTGCAAATGCATATTTGTGTACAACAGGGGATCATTTAATATTTTCTCATAAATTACCTTGGGCATGATATTGACACTTGCGCCGAAGTCACATATAGCCTCTCGAAAGCTGTGGCATCCTATAGAGATAGGAATGACAGGTCTTCCAGGGTCTCCCATCTTCTTTGGTAGAGAGTAGTCAATCCACTACACATCTGTAGGCTCAATATAAAATTGGGTTGCATTGTGAATATCAACAAGGTTAGCAGTTTCTAAATCTTTTGGTTGGCCTAGAATCTTGCCTTTTTCTAATGGAGGAACAACAACAGCTAATTGTGCTAATTGTGATTCTAACATTTTATTGAAACTATGTTGATTCTTTAGAGCAGAAGCAAAAGTATCCATTCTAGCATGTGTGGTTTCCAAAGTTTTATCATTTGATGCTAGTTTCCTAGTCATTTGATCTAGCAATTTGGATTGACTAGCAACTAATTCTCTTAAAGGCAGAAAATTGTTATTAAAATTATTTTCTTGGTTGTTACCTTGGTAATTGCCTTGTCGAGGTTGTTGATTCCAGCCTTGATTTTGTTGAGGACGATAGTAAGTGTTATTGTTGATGAAGTTCACATCCTCTTGTAGTGTAGGGCAACTGGTAGCTGAGTGCCCGTAGTCTCCACATTCTTCACATGTCATATGGGAATCATTGATGTGCATGACTTCCTTCTTCTCTATGTCGGGCTTCTTCATGATGAGGTCTAGCTTGGCAGTGACCATGTCAGCTTCCTTGAGATGATGGATTCCTCCTCCTTTCTTCCTAGTCTGAGTACGTTCTTCATTGCATGTTGAATTTGAGGCCATCTTTTCAACAAGTGCTTTAGCGTCTGAGAGCTTAAGTGACAGGAAAGCTCCCCCAACTGCAGCATCAATAGACTCACGGATACTAGAGATGAGCCCGTGATAGAAAGTCTCCATTTACAGCCGCTCCTCTATTCCATGATGAGGACAGTCTTCAATGTAATTCTGGAATCATTCCCATGCTTCAGTGAATGATTCATCATGTTGTTGTTGGAAACTTGAAATCTTCCAACACAAAGCATTAGTCTTGGTTGTTGGAATGAATTTTACCAGGAAAGCAGTCGAGCATAGGTCCTATGTATTGTGTTTGTCTTTGTTGATGTAGAACCACTACTTGGCTTTCCCCAATAATGAGAACGGGAAACGACAGAGTAAGATAGCATCTTTTGACACTCCTCTAATTGTGAAAGTGCTGCAGATCTCTAGAAAGTGTTGTAAATGTGCACTTGCATCTTCATGACCTTTTCCACAGAATTGGCTGACTTGAGCCATGGTAATGAGAGCATGCTTGAGCTCGAATCCATTCTCCCCAGTGTTGATTGTTGGTCCAGTTCGAATGTTCGCTGTTGCTGGCGCAGAGAACTCTCACAGTGTCTTCTCAGCCATGTTTTCAAACACAGGAGCTAGGTTTTCACCTAAATGCTCTTCTGCTTGTTCTTCACTTGTTCTTCAAATTCCTCTTCTAATATTGGAGCTGGCTCCTTTGAAGAGCTAGCTTGAGCAGCAGAGGGTGTTCTTGATGGTGACTCAAATTTGTCCCTTGCTTCTACAAACTTCTTCTTTCTAAGGAGTTTCTCTAGATTGTGAGTAAAGTTTCTTGGAAGAGAAAAACCATTCATTCATCACCCTACATAAGATAAGAAAATGGTAACAACAAAAGGTACCTGATTGAGTTAGAAATCGATTGGTAATATGACTTTATCCATGTGTATATATGTTATTAATATATCCTAAGTTTATTATGCCTTCCCCGGCAGCGGCGCCAAAAATGCTTGTTGACATTTACTACCGTCATTACTAAAAAGCAGAAATAACTCCTACCCCTAGCAACAATGCCAGAAATGCTCGGTATATAATTAACTTGTCATTTAGCAACTAGCCACTTCTTAATTACTAACATTCCTAGAGAAGAGCCTGAGAACAAAGCTATCATTCCCATAGAGGAGCCTGTCCCGTTAGCCATTATACCATTACAACAACGTTGTTATGGACAATCTTATTTTGCTCAGCCCATTCACACCAAGCCTCTCCTCTTGGAAGGAGCTCCATCCAAGGGCCCCATCATTGCTCTGTTGGCAGGGACCAATATCCTGCTACCGAAGCGTAATGAGAAGCTGTTAGTAGTGAAGACCAACAAGAAGGGGGAGGTCGTCTATGCCAAATACACCACTGGTGATCATACCTACTTTGAGGGGGTTTGCGCTCATCCATCTAAGGTCAAATTCATCTTCCCAAAGGAAGCTCCAAAGTCCACCATGGCCGCAGCTGAGACTCCGCACAAGCACCGCAAGACGATGGCAGACTTGGAGAAGGAGTGCACCATAAGCCTCTCTAGAAGCCTGTCAACGTGTCCAAAGTAGATGTATCACCTACGACGATACGAGAATGGTAACGCTAGAACGTGATTCCACCACTCTTAAAGAGAGGGTGAAGGCTTTAGAGCACCCTAAGAAGTAGGGTCTATTTATTTTAGCATCCGATAGGGCAAGTGTTACTTCCATTGAAAGTGTGTTTATTTTTATAAGTTTGCTATTGTAATAATAAGCCCTACATGAAGATAAATTAAAATGATTATTATATATGTCTTGTCTCTCTTTTGTCTCCACCATGTTGTGAATGAAGGATAACAGGAAACTAGTGGGTTGAGACACCCGACTATCGAAACGAACGAATTCTCGCAAAACAATAACAAAATTGGAGAAGACATGACACAAAGACCATGCTCGACGAAGCTGACCCAGAAGGGCCACTGGCCAGGGGCGGCCGCCCCTATCATTCTTGGGCACCCACCCAAGGGATGAAGCCCCCCTGATCTTCGCTTCAAACCACAGTTAGTATGATTTGTCTAAGTTATAAATTGTTATTATTGCTGCTGTTTTGATTCAGAATAAAATATCTTTAGTTAAATCACCCTATGCATAAATATTTAAAAGATGTTTTATTCATAACCACAAGATAAACTACACCATGATGATTCCTAGAAATTCCTGTTGCTGTTGGGAACTTTAATCTAGGGACCCCTTATTACTTAAGTTGTTGTGGAAAGAGAGATAGTATGAATATGAGAACTTGATTTCGGATGTCTAGTCATTTGGAGAATTTTACTTTTCAAGATATTAAAATGATTAGCTATACTTCTCCTCTGTAGCAAGAATTAATGTCCTACTAGAGCCATGCATGATAGATATAAACTAGCTGATAAGCTACTTGTTTTGTATTGAGTTTTGTCAAACCTTATTGACCTATGTCGAGAGGATTATCATGCTCCTAAGATCAAGATCACGTACACCCACATATATCTGCCATTCCTACACTGCGAATGCGCACAAACATTCCTTTCCATCTAAAAAAATGTTTTACTCCTACACTGAGAGGAAACACAAAAGGAATCTTAGTAGGAATAATTGCTCTAAGTTCTATAAAAAGTCTTTCGTAATATTTTCTAGTTACAGAAGGAGGTATGAGGCTATGCAAAATAAAAGTATTGAAAAAGAGAGAAGAGAAAAAGGACAAGTGTCCTAGAAACAAAGAAGAATAAAAGATAGCCCATACCATCCTGTACAAAGACCATCAGTGCTTCAGAGAAAGAAAGACATTTTGAATTGTAGAATTAGGATTAGCCACTATATATTCCACGCACATGCACTTCTTGATCTAAGAGTATGATATCCCCCTCCATGGATCTGTGTTTTGACTTAGCAAAATATGCAAGGTAAGTATGTTATTCCCTTGAATTACCTTTAACTCCATATAAGCCTATATAGAGTAGGATGTATCTATCTACTTTGGTGAGTTCCACAAATACCACCTATAATGAGTGATTCGAGTGTGCTGCATGATGGAGAAGGGTAAGCTAAGTTTTTCTTTGCAAAAATATTATAAAACTCCAAGTGACAGGGCTAAAGGAAAATAACTCTATTTTATATTGTTCCATCCTCAACTTCCCAAAGTTTTATAGTAGACACTTTGAATCCCGTAGTACAAGTATGACTTGGAATAAATCTGGTGATGTCTTGGTTTGATGTTATGATTAAGATAATCTATCCTTTTTCCTCAAGGACGAGTAAAAGATAAGTGTGGGGAGTTTGTTGACGGTAGATAACTCCTAATTTTAACCGTCAACTTAACATGAAAAAGGACCTATTTGCAAACACTCAGTAGATATGGTGATTGTCTATTTCTGTAGGGTGTTACCAAAATAATAACAAAAGTAGGTCCACATGTTAGATTTACATAGAGAGAAGACCAGAACGTCAACTTAGGAGCACTCTAGAAGACTGAGGAAGACACCACCTAAAAGTTGGGGCCAACCTGCCATAGGGTAGGGGCGGGCGCCCCACCGTGACAGGGGCGACCGCCTCGGGCTCTCCACCAATTGGAGTGAACCTCACGGATCCTGCCTCCACCAACTTTGAGGATTAATCTTAAGCGCATGTTTAAGTCGGTTTGATCCAAGGACTGTGGTGATTCCTAGGGGGCTATAAATAAAGACCCTGACCCCCCTGAGATGTAACTCTGAAACCCTAATTCATATTTTCTAGAGAGAGTTAGAAAGAGAGGGGTCCCTCGAATGGATCTGTCTCTTTAGGGTGATAGCAACAAGAGAGATTGAGAGAGTATAGGGTGAAGATAGGAGTTGGGGAAGCCCGGCCTGTTGGTGCCTTCTTCTTCATATCTTCAGGGTCAAGTCTCCTAACCCGAGGCTTGGTTCTAGAATCATTCGGTAATTCAACTTCTGATACTTGTAAGTTATTGTTCTTATTGTTCTTTGGTTTATGAGTTTACTTTATTCGCTTCGTGTAGGGAATAAAGTAATTATTCATAGCGTAAGCATGGTACTTAGGCTAGGAATACTCGTAGATACTCCCTGTTTGGCTGGATTTGTGGTAGCCTTTTGGGGGAAGTGATAATCCTCTTGGGTCTCAGTAATCCACATCCCATTAGGAGGTAAGGTAGGGTATATCGTACTAGGGTTAAGCACTCTCTAAGGTGTCTCTTTTCTCTACTTACTCCCCTTAGAACGATATCTACACACTTACATAGGTTAGAAGAAGACTAGAGAAAGAGTTCTCTCTATATCGCTTATATCTCACTATCTTGTCTTGCAACCCAAGGGTTGTAGTTAAGATAAAAGGTTAGTCTTTTCCATGCTTTCTCCTAGTGGAAAAAAATAAATACAATACTCTGGACGTCTCTCCTAGGTGAAGTGCTCACCGATATCCATGCGCTTGTGGATTTCTATGTGCGTAAGTAATATCAACAGTCTTCTAGATTGTTCCTGAGTTGTAGTTTGCGTATTCTCTCTATAAATTCGACATGTGGACCATCTTTGGTTGTTTTCAGCTGACATCTTGCAGAAACAAGTATTCACCAAAACCTGTGGAATTCTATTAGTGATAACCCTATATCTACTAGGTGCTTGCAAATAGATCCATTTTCATGTCTAGTCGATGGTTAAAATTAGGAGTTATCTATCGTCAACACCTGCTACATCGCAGAATTGAACGACTATGTCAACATTCAGCATGGGGGAAGGCAACCCCGTGTATTCAAGTAAGTATCCTTACGCCCTTAAAGTTTTCTTTCTATAACTAAATTCATAAAGAAAAAAAAATACTAAGCACATGAAGGTTCACATATATTTATGGATTTTTCATTGTGTCTACTTTATCTACTCAAGTATTTGTTCTATTTTGTTTTATTTCATAATGATGTGTGTTAATTAGAATGTGTCTAGTTTGCTTGAATCCATTTGTAAATAAAGAGCACTTAGGATGATCTCTGGTATGGAAATGATGAATAGTTGTTCTGCCATAATTCCTTTCAAGTGCCTAATTTTAAACCTTGAACTCTCCCAAGTTTTGGAAATAATTGTTTTGACCTTGGATTTACTCTGAACCTAAAACTTGTGTGTTGTGAATGGTTGATCTAAGTCTAGGTGATTAATGGATATGATATAAAAAGGTCTGAGTTGTTGTTTATCTTGTTCCTAGTGACACTAGAGTTCTAGAGATTTATCTTTTGAAAAACTTAAAATTACTATATGATGAGTTCCTATATGACAAGAGCTTTAATTCTTACCACAACCATATATATATGCTCGCTAGACTAGCAAAACCAGCTCATAAGTTGCTTGCTTTTGTATTGAGTTTGGTCAACCTTTGTGAGATCCTTGTCGAGCGGATGATCATGCTCCCAAGATCAATTACACCAACATATATCCTGCTGCTCCTACCCTAGGAATATGCAAAAACATGCCTTTCCACCCCAAAATCAATCTCCTACAATGATTGTTAGGTTTCCAAATAAATGCTCTAAGATTGTGATTTATCTCTTCTCCAAGTTCATTGTATCCTAAGTAAGAGGCAGGAGATCCATTGTAAAAAATAGAAGTCTATGATCTCTACACCTAGAAGTTCATCATGGTTGACAAAGAAAGGACGAAGAAGACATCCCAAGACCTCCACAACATTGTTCTTCATAAATTCTTCAGTTGGAGGTAGTATCTTTAGGAGCAAAGTAGGATAAGGTTAGCCACCAAATATTTCCACACACACGCACATCTTGATCTAAGGGTATGGTCTCCCCTCTGAGTGTGAGGGTATAAACCCCTATACCCTTATGACTAGACTTAGGCTAGGAGATTTGGCACATTACGAGATAGCTCGAGGCTTGATCTAACTGCCTAGAGTTTCATGCAAGGAAACAAGACGTGGAGATCAAACATGATTTTAGTCGGTTAGAATAGGGATTGATATCGCATCATCTATGGCAATTGTAACTAACTAGGATTAGTTGCTAGATCTGTAACCCTACCTTCTAGACTATATAAAAAGAGGCAAGAGACCCGACCTGAAGTGGCAAAGGTGATGGTCCCGACCACGTCAGCTACGACCACCCCTGCTCTGACAACATTGTCGCCTACGCCGACAACTCGTCCTCCGCTTCCCCACTACAAGGAGAAATGAGTCCACAACTCTGACCTACTCGAAGCCATTGATCGCGCTAACCACAAGCTCTCCGAGGCTTCTGATCTAGTAAATTCAATCTGAAGCCAGATCACCTGGACGGCACCGCCTAATCATCATGAATCCGCTCGGCCAACTTGTGTCACTACACACGAACGGATGGGAACGTCGTTGGCGATCATGGCCACGCCCGAAGGGCGGATCGTTCGGTTCAAGGCAACCCCTCCAAACGGGGGCTTCCCTCACGGCCTGAGTAACGTGGCCGACCAGGTCTCACGCTATACTCAGCAGTTGTTCGAGGTGATAGATCTGTCACCTAGACGACCGGCGCGACCGGCACGCCACTTCGTTAACATGGTCTCTATCCGCACTTTGCTAGAGGGCAATACTTCCAACACAAATTCAAGTAGAGGCTCCGTCCCCACTGAGCTCCTACACTCCGAGGACGAAGACTGCGACTTGGATCTTCCACCATACCCCCCAAGTTTTTCCTGCTTCCCAATTTTTCTGCCTCGTTGAGGAGATCTGGTCCTTGATGTCAGCAACGATGAACCAGTCCTCGATGGAGAAACCAATGATCAAAGATAGCAGTACGAGTAGCGCAACGCCAATCGTGCTCAACAGCGGGCGAAAGAAGAACAACGACAGCTGGTCCCAAACAACCTTGACGACGCCTTCCACATGGTGGGAGACCAACAAGTGTTCAAGACCCCTAGCTCTAACGTAGCTGTCGCCATGGCAAACCTCGACCAACTCCCAGACACGCCCAAATACTAGGGTGTTCACACCAGCATACGAGCACACCTGATCGCCGCCATTGGGCAGACAGCAGATCTTCTCAGAAGAGCCCAATCCATCTCCTACATGGAGGTCACTTCTGACCCGACCTATCAAAGTCAAGCATCACCACGACCTGGCACCCATCGCCGCAGTCACACGCCCAACGACGACCGCGGAAAGGTAGCTCGTCGCGACGGCTGTGGTCGGAGCGCCGGCCACAACTGCGAGCAAAGGCACGATTATGACCAAGAGGTAGACTAGGGAAGAAATCGTGACCTTCGATAGAATCTCTCCCACAAGGACGACTGTGAGCACATCAACAGTTGCATCAAGGATAGAGCGGTACACGAAAACGTATGCCGCATCGAATACGATGCTGCACATGGCCCTCCGGGTTTGAAACAGTTCTCCTCGATCTCCGGCAAGTCATCTGGCCACGCAATTTCAATCTTGAGAAGCTCAAAAAATATGATGGCAAGGAGAATCCCGAAAACTGGATCACCCTTTACAAGATCGCGGTCCGATAAGCAACGGGGGAGGAACATGTGATGGCGAATTATTTCCCAGTTGTCCTCGACCAGGCAGGTCACTAGTGGCTTCTCGGCTTGCCTGAAAATTCATTCGACTCATGGGAAGAATTATGGTAGGCATTCATCGACAATTTCATCGCTACCTATGAGCAGCCAGGAAACAAATACGATCTCGAGAGGATACAGGACAGAAAGAATGAGCCTTTGCGTGATTACATCCAACATTTCTTGGATATGCACCTCAAGATCCCGAAGATTTCCCACGACAAAGCTGTTTCGGCTTTTATCATGGGCCTCCATTTCCACGAAGCCTTAAGGAGTAAGTTACTGCGCAAAAGGCCGAGCACGGTTGCCGAACTCCTCGCCACGGCCAAAAACTACGCTGACACCGATGATGCAGCAAAGCTCATCAGGGAAGGCGTCAGAGGAATCCAACAAAAGGAACAGCCTCTTTGACGGGACAACAACCGACACAACCGCGGATGTTTCGACAACCCTAGCCTTCGGTGCAACGACAATCACGACCACCGAGAAGGGAGGGATAGGCGTCGCGACCATCATGATGATTTCAAGGGTAAACGACCTCGTGACAACGATCACAAAGTCAACACAGTTAAGCGGTTCATTGGTCGATGTGATTATGAGGAAGACTACAACAAAACCTTAAAGGGGCCATGCCAACTTCATCCCAAGTCCAACCACACAATGGAGGAATGTCGCGTCCTCAAGAGCATCTACACATAGTAGGCTGTTCAAGGTGACGCCGCTGAAGCAACAAGGAAGCGCGACAGGCGCAACTAAGAGGATGAGGACGAAGACCAGGACAGAGACCCGTGCCACCAATACGTCAGCCCAACTGACGTAGTCCACTCCATATTCGGAGGAAAAGTTTCAATCGAATCCAAGAGGGAGAGGAAACTCCTCAAGAGGGCCTGCCTAAACATGGACAGCTCCGATGGCCTGGTCGCTAACCCAAAGTTTCCCCCCTGGTCTCACTGAGAAATATCCTTCAGCAGACAGCATCAATGGGCAGCCATCCCCAAGCCAGGACGTTACCCACTAATCTTGGACCCATGCATAAACAACATCATATTTGAATGCGTACTCATCGACGGCGGCAGCTCCATCGATATCCTGTTCCACAACAGCCTACCCGCCCTCAAGCTAACCCAGGCACAGGTGAAACCGTATGAAGCTCAATTCTAGGGTGTCCTATCGGGTCAAAGCTCAATCCCTCTCGGCTAGATCACGTTGCCCGTGCAGTTCGGAACACCAGACCACTTTCGCATAGAGTTTGTAAACTTCATGGTCGCTGACTTTGATGGAACATACCACGCCATCCTAGGCCGTCCCTCGCTCACCAAGTTTATGGCAGATCCACACTATTCATATCTGGTCCTCAAGATGCCAACCGAGAAGGGAATTTTAACCATCAGGGGCAACGTTTACACAACATACACCTATGAGGAGGAAAGCTTCAAGGTCACCGAAGCCATCGACCTTTTGATTTGGATGGCAGAAACTATGTCCCAAGCAGCACAAGCTCCATCCGACCAGCTCGAAGTACCCGAGCAACAGACCGCGAGAAGAAACATCAAATCTAGGGAACACAAGGAAGTCCGACTGATCAACAATGATCCTGAAAAGACGGCTCTCATTGGAGCCAACCTGGACACTAAATAGGAAGACGCGCTCGACAAGTTTCTAAGGGACAACGTAAGCATTTTTGTATGGAAACCTGCGGATATGCCCTGTGTCCCCCGGAACCTGATCGAGCACTCCTTGAACGTCTCGAAGACCGCAAGACCAATCAAACAAAAACTACGACGGTTCGCTCGTGAAAAAAAGGAGGATATTAGGACAGAAATTACACGGCTTTTAGCAGCCGGGTTTATTAAAGAAGTGTATCATCCCGATTGGCTGGCCAATCTGGTTCTTGTAAGAAAAAAGAATAATGAATGGAGAATGTGCGTTGATTACACCGATCTTAATGAACACTATCCTAAAGATCCTTTCGGTCTCCCTCGCATAGACGAGGTGGTCGATTCAACGGCCGGATGCGAATTACTCTCTTTTCTTGACTGCTACTCTAGTTATCACTAGATCGCTTTAAAAGAGGATGACCAGATTAAAACTTCGTTTATTACTCCCTTTGGGGCATACTGCTATACGACCATGTCCTTTGGACTAAAAAATGTCAGAGCCACGTACCAACGTGCCACTCAGCAATGTCTCCACGATGAAATACGCGATGACCTTGTCGAAGCTTACGTCGATGACGTTGTCATCAAAACTAGAGACGCTAGCACTCTGATCGACAATCTCGACCGATCCTTCAAAGCGCTAGACAGGTATAAGTGGAAGCTTAGCCCCAAAAAATGCATCTTCAGGGTTCTCTCCGGCATACTGCTCGGTAACATCATCAGTCACCACGACATATGCCCAAATCCCTCAAAAGTCAGGGCGGTGCTTGATATGCGACCACCCAAAAATGAATTGGACGTATATAAACTCATAGGATGCATGGTTGCCCTTAGTCGGTTCATATCTTGACTAGGAGAGAAAGGGCTCCCCTTCTTCAAACTGCTCAAAGCATCCGAAAAATTCACCTAGATAGAGGAGGCCGATGCCGCATTCACGCAGCTCAAAGTTTTCCTCACTTCCCCCCTAGTCCTTACTGTGCCTCAACCTAACGAGGACCTACTCCTCTACATCGCGGCTACCGATCGTGTTGTGTCAACAGTGCTCATAGTAGAGCGGGAAGAACCAGGCCACGTCTACAAGGTCCAGCGACCAGTGTACTTCATAAGCGAAGTCCTAAACGAATCCAAGACCAGGTATCCTCAGATACAGAAGTTGATTTACGCTATCCTAATCACTTCCAAGAAGTTGAAACATTATTTCGACGGCCACCACATCATGGTAACTACAAGCTTTCCGTTAGGCAATATCCCACGCAACAAGGATGCCAACGGTAGAATTGTGAAATGGGCAATGGAGTTATGTCCTTTCTCGATGGATTTTCAGAGTCGTACAACCGTTAAATCACAAGCCCTGGCAGATTTCATCACCAAATGGACTGACCTCAACGCACCTCCAGCTCTGGATATCACCGACCACTGGTTAATGTTCTTTGACGGGTCGTTAAACATTAACGGTGCCGGTGCAGGAATCTTTTTTGTCTCACCCAACAAGGACAAACTCTGTTACATCCTTATAATATGTTTCCCTGCGTCCAACAACGTGGCCAAGTATGAAGCATGCTTGCACGGCATACAGCTAGCTGTGGAATTAGGGATCAAGCGCCTCTACATCCATGGTGATTCCGCACTAGTCATCAATCAGCTTAATAAGGATTGGGACACCACTCACGAGAAAATGGATTCGTATTGCAAGGAAATTCACAAATGGGAAGCAAATTTTTACAGAATCGAGTACATACACGTGGTTCAAGACAAGAATCAAGCAGAAGATGCGTTGTCAAAGATAGGATCATCCTAGGCCTAGATTCTACAAGGCGTTTTCGTCCAGGACATTGCCAAGCCAAGCGTCGGAGGCGACCTAGTCGATAAGGTAAACAGTGAGGCACTGCTCGTCCAGAATGCCACATCGACAACTAGCAGCACCGATTGGCGCACGCCTTTCATTAATACCTCAGAGACGGTACTGGCCTTCAAGACAAGATAGAGAACGAGCGCCTCATCCAACGATCTAGAAGTTACGCACTGGTCGATGGTCGGCTTATGCACAAGAGCACCAATACAGAAGTCTTGCTGAAATGCTTCACCCAAGACGATGGTGCCCAACTACTAGAAGACATACATATTGGATCCTGCGGTAACCATGCGGCCTCTCAAACACTGGTCGGAAAGGCTTGCCAAGTAGGATTTTATTGGCCATCTGCAGTGGCCGACGCTGAGAAGCTGGTTCGACGATGCGAGGGGTGTCAGTTTTTTGCCAAGAGGACTCATATCCCGGTCCATGAAATCCAAACAATACCGTCATCCTAGCCATTCGCCTGCTGGGGCCTAGATATGATTGGTCCATTCAAACATGCTCCCGGCAATTTCAAGTTTGTGTTTGTGCTAGTTGACAAGTTCTCCAACTGGATCGAGTACATGCCATTGGTAAAAGAAACTTCAGAAAAGGCTGTAGAATTCCTCAATCAGATAATACATCATTTCAGGATTCCTAACAGCATAATCACCGATTTGGGTACTCAGTTCACCCGCACTATATTCTGGGATTTCTACGATGATAGAGGCATAGTTGTAAAGTACGTGTCGGTGGCTCATCCCTGGGCCAACGGATAAGTCGAGCGAGCTAATAGCATGATCGTAGATGCCTTAAAAAAGAGGTTGTACAAAGAAAATGACAAAGCAGTAGGAAGACGGTTGAATGAATTGCCAGCCGTGGTCTAGGGCCTCCGAACACAGCCTAGTCGGAATACTAGCGTGTCCCCTTCATGATATATGGGGTTCAGGCTGTAACACCCCAGTGTTATGGTTGCATCATTCACATGCATAACATGAGCATCATCATCTTCATAAGCATATCATGATCATCATTTACCTTGGGTCATGTCATTTTATGCAAAAGTGTGAT
>Ga0182004_10000860_pt1 | contig 20517 bp, 12 predicted proteins | sample Sormic07211540_1_FD_120479 | JGI IMG/M metagenome (GOLD analysis project Ga0182004, IMG submission 120479) | Endophyte microbial communities from Sorghum bicolor roots, Mead, Nebraska, USA - 072115-40_1 MetaG | ecosystem: Host-associated > Plants > Roots > Unclassified | place: USA: Nebraska...
TAAAATAAAAAATCTAATTTTGTTAGACTCCATATGAGTAGATCTACACAGTGAACATATAATATGACATGCTTTAGTATAAATTTTTTGTGTAGATTTACATCTATGCTTTTCTGTAATTAAATAGAATAATTCATAGCTGTAGTTTATATGGTCCAATTATGGTGAAATTTTTAAGATAGGCTAATTATTATATGCTTAAACTGTAGTAAAAATTCTATACTCATTAGATCATATATATCTTAGTTATAGATTTAATTTAGGTTTATGCTTGTTAAATATAAATAAATCTATGAGTAAGTTATAGATGATCTAATAAGTTTAGTCACCATAAAAATTTCATCACAATTGGATCATATAAATTGCAGCTGTGAATTATTCCAATTAATTACAGAAAAACATAGATTTAAAACTACAACAAAAATTTTGTATAATAGTATACCATATTATATATTTACTGTGTAGATCTACTCATGTGCAGTCTAAAAAAATTAGATTTTTTATTTTATAATTTTTTTTGATAATTTTTTATTTTTTAAAGATTCAACAGACAAAACCGCCTTTAAAACATAAAACTACTTATAATAGAGCTATAAATATAAGATAATGGTTTTAAAAGTTGGGAGAGATATTTTGTCTGATTTTGGAGTTCATAGAGAAAAATTGGATTTTCATGAAAATTAAAGGAGGTAATGTGAACTTTTTTCAAAAAAATAAAAGAAGAAGAAGTGCAAAGCAGGACCGTTAGATACCACGACAGTGAAGGCTTCCGGACCGTGTATACAACTGTACACAGAATCCAGAAGCGTTGCGCATCAACCCAAGAGTAGTCTCCCTGCGAAAGTGGAAGGAAGGTGTGAGGAATCTGGCCGTCTGGCGGCGGGGCGATGGCTTGGAGCTGGAGCACAGTGGCCAGCGCCCAGTACCCGCGGGCAGCGGACTGCTTGTTTGATAGGGTCGCTCCCTGGGACCGCGCTCTCAACTCCTGATGAAAAACTGTTGCGACCCAGAGTGCTTTGTGCGATGATGAAGTGATGTTACCTTGGGAAATATCATCATTTGGTGAGAGTGAGATGGGACGTCCTTGTAAAGCTCGTCTGAACAGTTGAGATCCTCATAGCTCCCTCTCCCCCCTTCAGAATTGTATTGTCCAATCCACTCGAGTTTTATTTTCTCGAGTCAAAAGTTCAGCGGAAAAACTGGATCAAGGTATCAACTTTTCCTTGCACTATTTCCATTGTTCTTGTCAAGTCGCATTCTTAGATATTATTTGACTAGTACATCCACTACATGATATATGTTTTTAACTAGTACGATTTACTGTGAGTCTAATCATTATCATGATCTAACCGAGCTAGACACATCTGGTTAGTTGTGGCAAGAGCCGATCGAAATGCATGAATAAAAAAAAAAGCAAGATTGGGATGTCAAATTTCTAAGGATCCGTTTATACAGGAATTCCATAAGAATCATACAGATTTCACAAGAATCTCTTCAATTTCACATAAAAACGTACGATTCAGAAAAAGCTCTAGCCTCCTGAACATGGCCTTAGCCTATCTAGGGAATTTATAATACATAAAAATGTAAAATGTTTAGATTTGACACATGAAAAACACTAGTTTGTGATATAAAGAAGTAAAGAGCATAGACATACAACTTATGAAAAAAAAATCATCAATAACCTTATAGGTCATCTGTGTCATGTATGATTTTTTTTTACAATGTGAAGGAGAGAATGCAAAAGAATTTGTTCCTAAAAACAATGGTTTTATGAGCCAAACATTTAGGATAATGAACTACTCTTGTACCATTGTACAGTTGTCATTGTTTGCAACTCACATTTTTTTATCTATATCTATATGCATAAATTTAGAAATTATAGATGCATTACAAGACGACATAAAAAGGCAATAATCTATTGTAGAAGTTGTTTTTTTAAGACATTGATTTCAAGATTATAAGTCAATTCATGAACCACTTATGAGACATTATCGATGTACTGCACTTGTTTTAATATCTCAAAAATCCCTATTTATTAATTAAATCGATATGAATTTCAGAGGGATCTTTGATGTAGCAACATCCTTTGTCCCAAAAGCAGTGATCACACTTTTCTATAGAGATTTTCAATTTTCTTTTAAAAAATCCCTCAATTTCAAAGGGGCCTTATGATGGTCAAATCCACAACATTTTACAAGAGAAGAGAGATGCATATATCCTATTATTATCGTAAACTGTATATGCTTATGCCCAAAAATAGGTGGTTTTAGTTTTGTCCTAGATTAAACTTCTTTAAATTTGACTCATGTTAGAACAATGCATAAACATCTATAACATCAAATTGGTTTATACTAAATCCACCATGAAATATGTTGCAGTTATTTTGCATAGTAGTTTTCAATAATTTTTTCTATAAAATTAGTTAAATTTAGGGAAATTCGAATGACTTTTTTCTCTCTCAAACACGCAGAAGAACTGTGCATCATTGTATTAAAATAGAACAAGCGATCTGATTACAAGCCGAATCCACGTCATGGTGGGTTAGTTTTTTGACAGAAAAAAATCTACATTTTGGACTGATAATGACAACTAAAAAATCTACTTTTGGAAGGGAGGTAATAACGAGTTTTTTTTTTTTTTAAAAAAAATCAATCTGGTGTATCTAAGCTCGTTGCATATTGAAGCCTTGAAGGTAAAGATGGGAATATAGATGAGGAGCTTTTGCACTAGTTGGTGCTTGGGTTCCACGCCGTACCTAACGGTGTCGGCAACACATGCATGGCTTTGCACAGATGCTTCAGTTACCGCACATGAAAATCTTGGAAGCGATATTTCCATGATCGGAAAGATTCGTAACGAGGACGACACCAACCCAAGCTAAAGTAGTTTTGTGATCATTATTGCCCACGCCCACCTAGTAAAGCTCTTTGCAACAAGAAATATACGCTACTGCATGCATGCTGTGCATATATACCTAGGAGTATATTATTATTGAAGCACATCAGTGATCTTTCTTGCATTGTTACTCTCATTTCGTCTGCATGTTACTGTACGTAAGCTTCCACATATGTATTTTCTTTCTGGAAAGAGCTCCTATATATATAATTATATATATATGTACGCCAGTGCAAAGCGACTTTATATATGTTTGGGGGCGTTATGCTCTCTCTCATACGCGCCATGCATGCCAAAGAGGGGAAAGATAGAAACTTCAGGCATCAGGCATACATATATACATACGAAATTACGAATTCAAATTTGAAACTTGAAAAGCCAATGTGGAAATAGAAAGAGGCAACATTGGAAAGTGTTGGAACAAGTAGTATATATGAGCCAAATCAGAGGTTAAACGATTAAGAAGACCACTAAGTTATCATTAAAGATGCAGAGTGACCTGCGAGCCAACAAAGAATCGAAGCATTGCAGTTGCAACACTATTCATAAGACGAGATAATTTATGACAGGATCAAGGAGATCGAGATGCCGTCTTATACCGAGGAGAAATTTGGGTGGTATTGGTGCAATTAGTACCTGGAGAGTTGAACCATGGGATCCTTCTGTAGGGAGTTGAATCGTCCTTGATGAGGCCATCGTCGTTGTCCGCGGTGTATTCAGTTTGGAGACAGAAGAACATTGAGTATTGAGTTGGGGGGAATGAAGCCTGGTCCGAAACCATCCACCACCATGCATGCTGCTCCATGGATGATTCGCGGTGTTAGGTCTCCGACCAGACAACATTCCCCTCAACTGCCATATATGAGAGAGCGAGATCGATCATCAAGCAGAACAAGCTTGTGTTCATGCATGTCGATTCAGATCACAAGCGTTTTTTGTTTGTGGGGATCGAGAGAGGAAGAGAGAGTTCATGGAGGATGACTTATATGAACGAGATTAAGATAAGAGTGTGAGAGAGAAGTAGCTAGCTAGCTAGCAAGGCCGCAGGGAAGCTTGTTATCGGCCGGGCAAGGTCGGTGCGTGCTTTCCACAGCCTTATGGCAGATGGATACACAAGATGCCTCTTTCGCTGTCGTCGCTTTCACACCACATCTTGCACCAACAACATATCAAAACCGTACTGTTCATCCTAAGTTAGCATGCTGATCACGATCTAGCTAGTAGTTCAGAGTCAAACAAGCTAGCCACCTCTCATACGACGTTTTATAGCCACACATCGATCCCGACATGAATAAGTCGTCGTCAAAATCATCATGAGTTCATGACTTTGTATCTTAGCCGCCAGTCAAGACGATGACAAACAATCTACATCTCCTAAGAGAGACGTATGGTGGTCGTGTAGTTGTGCTAGCAGAACGTTTTAATGCAGATTAAGAAGCGTCATCGATCTGAAAAAGGCTGGACTTTGTTTTGTTTGAGAAAGAACGAATTGAAGGGTGCATGCAAGGTAGATGATTTTATTCCCAAGCAAAGGATTTCTTTTGCTTTGCACGTACTGCATCCACGCGCTGGGCTGCATGGCCTTTGTTGCGCCCCTGCCTGCACTGCATGCTACCCAGTTGTTTTGATTCCAAGCTTAGCGCTGAAGAAACTCCATCGCCTGCATGCTGCAGCAAAGAGAGCTTTTCTTCTTGTGGGGCTGTGTGAAAGACCAGAGCATGCAAACAGGTGGTAGGGAGGACGCGGTGAAAAGAAAAGTGCAACAACAACCTGTAATGATATAATTCTTACCGTGGAACTAATTACTTGCATGTTTTTTTGGGGGTTCTGCACAAATTAAAAAGAGATAGCTGTGTGAATGATAGGATAGCAATGGCAGGCTTTGGTGGGGAGTTTTTGCTTTTTGGTTCTGCACAAGGACATAGCAGTGTGTGAATGATGGAGTAGCAATGCTAGGCTTTGGCTGGCTCCTGCTTGTATGACAGGGACTGATGGAGAGTTCTTGATTTGTGTAGGGCTGGGATTTAGCGAGCTGTAAGCCTGCCTGAAGGCTGTGGAGGAGCCAGAACAACCCTCCAAATGGCAAGACCGATTCTGTATTTTTTAATAATATTTTTTTTCATAAAAATATAATAATATTTTCCATTAAAAAGGGTTAATTCCTTTTCAACCTCAAACTTTCAGCAATGTTCAATCCTAGACTATGAAACTGGGTACCGAACACTGTGCAACTGTTGAAACCGAATGAAACACCACCCCAAGCAAATGCAAAGTGGTTTCCAAGGAGGTTCTCTATTTTGAAAAAAAATAGAAATATGATTTAATCTCTAAAAAAATCATAACTAATTATTTTAAATTAGAAAATATGAAACTAATATTTTCTATTTGTTGATGATCTATTTATAATTATTAAAACTTATTTATTTATATTCCTATTGTTTTATTGCTCATAAACATGCTCATTATTTAATTAAATTATCGTTTTGCACCGTACAAAGATCAACCAAGAGGATCTTGCAAATTATGAGTATACTGGAAGATGTGAAAGAAGACTCGGAGCCATGCTCCACCACATATATAGATCCTATTCCCACATTACATGTCAACTGCTAAGGTAGTGTCTCAAACTTCAACTAATCAACTAGTCATGTAATTAGCATAAATTAGAGTTTAAATGATAGTTCAAATAGATTTTTATAAAAATGCTACAAGATCCCTATTTTTATGATTTAAAATAAATTAGTTATGATCTTTTTAAAAATAAAACTATTTGGGAACCACTATGCACATGTTTGCTGTAGTGTTTGTCCCATCTAATAGTTGCAGGATATCTTCCAGTTTTATAGTTTAAGGTTGAAAATTGGATTGCTGTGTAAGTTGGAGGTAGAAAAGAAATTGTTGGTCAAAGGTATGTTCTAATAAAATGAAATACGCCAACAAATTTTAAAAAAGGGAATAATACTTACACAAGTATATTGTCTTAAAGTAAGTACCGTTTATATTATGAAAATATTTTTTATGATTATAAATATAGTCCAAATAGGCAGCTTTGGAACAAACTTGAGTGAACCAAATTGCATTTTGGATTTTTTTGTGTGCATAAAACAGTAAACAAAAATCCAGCAAAGTAGCACCAATAGTTACTGCAGTTCCAGGAAGTATCACCATGCTGTGAGCCAAATATTTCAGCAAATGATTTCAATGATATGTCTTTTAATATCACAAACTATGTCGATTTGATTTCCACTACACATTCTTTTGCTTTCTTTCTTCAGCTTTTGGTGGTCTTCTTCCCCATTGTAACGAGAGGCCATGCTTAAATCTCTCAACCTCAAATTACATGCAAAGGCTAGAGAGAGAAATGCGGGGTTTAGGGAGGAGACGGCGGGCATCTGTTCTCTCTCTCTCTCCTCCGGAATCCTACACCGACAGAGGGGGAACCATTTTGCCTCCTCTTTGCAACCAGAAACTTTTTTCCCCCAATTTCTCGGGATTTTTTCCCCACACTTCTGGACCTTTTGGTTGAATTCCACTGTATCGGTCTCGTCCTTTGCCTCCATTATGTTACCAAATCGGTGATTTAGGGAAATCCAGCTTCTTGATCGAAGGTCTGCAGCACTGGTATGTTCCGAAATGAATTCCCCTTTGAATCTGAACAATCTGGTGCGATTGTGAAACCCTAAATGTTACATTTTACAATTGCTAAAAAGATTGTACATTTATGCAACTTTTTTGCAGGAAAGATCGGATCCTGTGATCAATTGGCGATCTATCTATTTGTTTGAACCCTGGCATGCGATTCAGAGCAACCTGGTAATTGCAGCTTCTTCTGCATTGCTAAAGTTTGCGAGGGCACTTGCTGCCTCTTGTCGCATTGGTGAAGTTTGCCTTTGGAAGTTTCATCTTTTGGAACCACAGATTAGCATGGGTGATCAAGATTCTAACACTGCTCGTTCTTCATCAACAATGTGGTGTGATTTTAGTATCTTTGTGCCTCACTGATGGGAACTTCATAGGAAAAAAATATATTTCACAGCGACCTACATGCGTATTGGGGGTGTGTTCAGCTTCCCATGGCTGCGCAAGCTCGTGCAAGGCCGCGGAACTTTTCGCGGCAATTCTGGCCCGTGCTTCGCCATGCCATCAGCGAGTGCTGCTTGATCATAATGCTCGTTGCGACCGCCGTGCTGTCATATATGGCCACAAGGTTCGCACGCATGTGCAGCCTCCGGTCACCGTGTATGCTGTGCTCGAGATTAGATCGGTTTCTACATGGCAAGGCCTGGTTCTCTGAAGAACTAGTTTGTGCTGCACACAGGCTGGAAATATCACGTTTGTCGTATTGCCAGAGTCACAAGAAGCTTGAGCGCTCTGATGATATGTGTGATAGGTGTCTGCTTTCTTGCAGTACCTGTAACCTGACAAACATCAATGCTAGGGATAAGGTGAAGTCTCGGTCGAGATCTAGGCACAAACAGCTGTGCTCTTGTTGTTCTGTGCGGTTCAAGAAGAAACGGGATTCACACATGCTACCTGACATAGCAAATAACAGATTTCCAGATGATGATATGAGCAAATTAAAACAAAGAAGCATAGCCATGCCTAGTGTTGAGCATTCTTCAGATGAAGGCTCTGATCACTTGCCGTATGAAGGATACAGAGAACTGAAGGTTGGCTACGAATCTGAATCTGAGGTTCACATCTCAGGTAGTGATGACGATGAGAGCAATGCAGTACCTCATGACGCTAGAGAAAGAGCCCATCACATTTCAAGTCGTGATGTGCAGCTGCAACCAATGATCTCCAATGCCATCGGCTCGTCAATGCTTCCTTCTGATAATACTGTTATGACAAAGCCACCGCTGAATACTGCAAGAGATACTGACAGTAAGTCTAGTGATACCAAGGTTGCAAAATCTTTGGATCGTGCTATTGGCCATGGTTTGGATGATATCAGCTGGAGTCAAATCAATGCAAGTGACAACAGTATCAATATGCAGTCGAAGGCTGTGCCTGAACAAGTTTCAGCAGAGCTCCCAAAAGAGAAAAGTATGTATGCTATCTAACACGCTGTAATCCTTATCTAACTTGAACTATTTCTGAGTATGTCAAATTTGCATTGTAGCTTTTCTAGTTGGTATTGAGGAAGTTGGTGATTCTTTTGAGGGTGTTTCAGGAAGCCCTGACGTGGAAGTTGCAAAGGATTTCGCTACTTCTGGAAATGCTGGAACAAGCTCAAGTGCAGACACTCATGTCAGCCGGAACAACAGCATGAAAAATGCTTCTGCAAGCAGAGGCTACCTTAAATCTCCTCGTTTATCTGAAATAATCTCGGCCAGGGACACCAATTCAAAAACAAATGAAGAAGTGAAGACATTTCTGTCACAATTGTCTACTGCACGAGGATTTGATGGCTCTTTGAATGAGATGACTTCTAGCCCCAGAAGTGGCATACAGATTGATGAGTACCGACAATATGATGCTACTGGTATGGCACCATTTCTTGATAGGAACAACTCAAATCTGGATCCATTTGATGTCAATGCAACTAGTGAAGACGAAGGTGAAAGTTCCATGGAACGGTTGAAGCAGCAGGCTGAAATTAACAGGAAAAAAATGAGTATGCTTTATAAGGAGCTCGAGGCAGAACGAAGTGCTTCAGCGGTGGCAGCAAGCGAAGCGATGGCTATGATCAACAGGTTGCAAGAGGAAAAGGCTTCGATGCACATGGAAGCACTGCAGTATCTCCGGATGATGGAAGAGCAGGCTGATCATGACCAAGAAGCAATTGAAAAGTTAAATGACTTGCTGACAGAAAGGGAGAAAGAATTACTTGACCTGGAAGCTGAACTTGAGGGTTACCAGAGCAAGCTTCATGATCAACCGTTTGATGTTGGAAAATTTGGTGCTACTGGTGGAGCTATGACATTTGGAGTCTTGGATAGCTCAGATTTCATGAGGCATACCATCTTTGATTTTGAAGATGAAAAGGCAAAGATTTTGGAGTCCTTGCATAGATTGGAGGAAACCCTAGGCATGCCCTCCACAAATAGACTTGATATGGGTGATGCAAATGATACTCTACAGAACAGTCTATTGAGTGATCACTCAATGAGCAGTAGCCAGTATATAGAAAATACAGAGTTGGAAAGTTCACCATTGCCTCGGGAGGACTTGATTAGTGAGTCAATTTCTTCTCAGCACAACGATGAGGAGGAATCTGTTAGATACGTGCACAGTCACAGTCACAAAAAAGATGAGAATGAATTTGTTGAGAAGCAAAAGAATGTTACTTCATGTTCCCACATAGATGATACCGATACTATGAAAAGCATTAAACATGACATTTCTCTCCTTAATGCAAGATTCAAGGCACTTGAAGCAGATCAGGATTTTCTCAAGCAAATACTAAGTTCTCTTAATGTTAGCAGTGATGGAGTACAATTTGTCCAGGAGATAACTAGCCATTTGCGAGAGATGAGAAGAATCATGGCAGATCAAAGGGAAATGACAGTTTTATGAGGTCATGATTGATCACTATGAAGGTAACTGTTTATAGTTTAATGGTTAGCAACGAGTAATTATTATGAATGTCTTAGAACAAGTTCTGGAATACATAGAATCTTCAAAATCATTGATTGGCCATTAATTCGGTCAAAGTTTCTTCAAAATCGCTGAACTTGCATAGGGACACCTTCTTTTGGTCACTCACTGCTCTATCACTGAGTAGTTGGCATTGCTTGATTCTTTTTTTTTCTTTCCAATCTGCAGTAGCAAGTAGGAAATCTCATAATCTCATCATCATTTTTATTTTATCGAATTACGTTTCCTAATCTAAGGATTTTGACCCAACCTCGTGTTTCAGTTTCTGTCATCGTGAGCCATTACTGCTACTGCACTATGATGGCCAACTTCATGGTAGCATGATGCTCCAGCTCGGAGATTTGGCAAATGGGGTAGAGCATCACCTAGATGTGATTTTGCACGACATGGGAGCGCAGAACATGCTCTTTTCAAACCAGCGAACAGGCTCAAAATCCCTAGGCACTGGTGATGTCTCGGAATAGTTTACTACAGAGAAATGGATATTCTTGTATCATCTGGATGTGGTGGCTGTTACTTGTTAGGAGCTAGGTTGTCAGTGTAATTAAAATCTCCAGGCTTTGTTGACATCAGTTCGGTTAGTTTACTAGTTATTGATCATGGTAGATTAGCTTGCCTCTAGACTAGTACTGGAACGCAGGTCCTGTAGCACGTTCACATCGACAATATACAAGCGACATGTTCTGTTATACTTGCGTTCTGAATGCCTTAGTTTCTCAAGAAAACCAAGTTTAGAGCCTCAACAACAACGATCAGAGCAACCCAACAATCATCAGCACATGACTACAGAGACAGAGAGACACATTGTAGCATCAATCACGTTCATGTTAGAACAAAACTTCAGGTGGTACCATCATTCCACGCAACCATAGCTGTACAGCTATCAATAGCTTCAGCAACCACATTCTGTTCAGGAAGTAGCTTTACCTGGAGGCTAGCCTCCAACTACCACTCATCACCAGAAAACGGCGTGTGATCGTAGAGTAAAAGAAGAATCTATGTGAATGACAAAATGAATACAACAATCTACTATTCAGTATGGAATCAAGCCTGGACAGCGCTTCGCTCTGACACTGCTTCGAACATAGGCAAAATGTCGGAAACCACTTTGGTAACAGGAACATGCACAATGCGCTCGCCAAAACCATTTCTTGCCATCCCAGACATAATTGAGACCTCAATACAGAGAGAATTTCCTTCAATCAGCTCAGTCCATGTGTCTTCTTCATTGAGATCGGCTTCTTTCAAGAGCTGTAGTACTTTATCCAGGCGAGCAACATTCCTGCCAGCCCCACAGCCAGTGGCGGTTGCAGCACCAACTGCATTTGCTAGGGTTAATGTGTTAACCGCTGGCAAGTCATGGAGGAACCCAAAGGCTATAGCAGCAGTAAAGCTATCTCCACATCCAACTGTGTCCACAACGTTGATCTAATGAAGACAGGCATAGTGAGTATTAACAGTTCCATAAATCAGAGAGTAACTTCGATTACTTCCAACATACTACTTCACAAATGAAGGCTAAATATCAGCACAATGAGTACCTTGAAAGCAGGCGCGCAGGAAACAGTGCTCTTAGTTATCATGATCGAACCCTTGGAACCCATTTTGATGACAACCTGCTTTGTGCGGACCCCTTTCTTTAGCAACTCTTGCCCAGCCTGAACTGGGTTTCTGATGGTGGTTAGAGATTCAGCCTGTGAAACAATAACATCAATACGAGAAAAGCTAAGAGCAGAAAATGCAACAATCAGTAACTGTGTTCCAAATGAGGCCTAGTTCAGCAATGAACTCTTTCAAAAAGTGTATCCATGTTTTGCAGTATATTTTATCTTTTAAAAAATAGTTTAGTCCTTTTTTACGAAACAAACGAGAAGCAAACACAGACGATCATTCAGATCTCGCCAACTAGAAAAGAACCACAGAGAGACAACAAGACATAAATCATCGAGAGCTCACTTGGCCTTTTCTAGAGAAATCTGGTCTCATAAAGAAATGACTACTAGAGATATGTTGTGCTGGATATGACCAATTGATTATTCCTCTATAAAGAGCACCTGCCTGTAGACTAGTAAATTAGAACTACAGCATGTATGCCAACTAACCTCATCTGATGTCAAGAGGAGGACATCACTGAACCTGAGCGCATGCTCAAGTGCTCTCTGCTCATCCAAGGTCCCATGTAAGAGAGATTTCCCACGGGGACCAGGATCGAAAAACACTGCTGTTCCCGAATCAATTGCACAGTCGATAGAGGATGCGATCACATCAGGGAAGAACTCATCAAAAGCATAGCCATTGCAAAACAGTATTTTGGAGTGATGAATAGCTGTCCTGATATCTGCTGGGAGTTTACGTATCCAACTGAATGCTGGCTCTTCACTGAAGTCTGCACGGCTGGCATTGCAAAGAAAGCAACACTGATAAATGACCACGCACATTAAACCAGGAAAACGGATTAGCTGACATGAATTTCTTAACGGTAATTGAAACATGAATAAGAATTTTGTTCCAAAAATCATTTTCTAACCTGCAAAAACCATGTTTCTGAAATGGGTCTACAAGAACCCAACATAGAAGTGTTTCATAGGCTTGGCGGCACGCAGCAGCATTGGTATTTTCAAGCATCCCAACAACACTAATGCCCTCCGCTTGAAGCACATCAAGAAGAAAATTTCCATATATTTCCTCTCCTACATGACCCAGAGTGGAACAGCTAAGCCCAAGCCTAGCTGCAGCAAAGGCTAAATTGCAGTTTCCACCAGCCTCCCAAAATTTCTGTTAAAGTGATAGAATACAAAATGTTCAGAACATACAAAAACCAGATATTGCATTACGTGGGGCTCATGAAGAGTTAGACATAAGTCGCGTGCAGTGAACAGTAAACATACTGATATATACAATCTGGTTCTCCACATTTCTCCCAACTCCCAAGTAGATGAATCTCGCTAGAAACTAGCAACCAAAAATATAGCTACCAACTACATTTTTGGCACTCCATTCTGAAATCATGATCAACCTCACAAAAACAGATACGGATTACAAGCTTATCCATATTGAACCGTCAACATCTAGTTGTTAAGGCTGGACCTATCCTCCACCCAGCTAAAAAAAAGACATAAAGCGGAAACAACGCAAGCCTTCCAGTCAACAGAGGAATTTGTAATAACCGGATTAAAAAAATCCCACAGCTAATGACCATACATTTCAGGTTCGTCACGCTATGCTCGTATCCAATGCCAAATCCAAAGTTCCAAACAATAAGTAGCTCGGGAGCACTATTGACCGTACCTGATCGGGCGGTGAGGCGGCGAGGCGCTCCATGTAGGCCTTCCGCTCCTCCCGCGGCGCGGGCGGGAGCTGGGGCACGCTGAGCACGACGTCGACGCAGAGGTTCCCGAGCGTGGCGAGGTCCGTGTCCTTCCTCCCGTCCTCCCCGCCCTCCTGCGGCGCCCCACGCCTCCTGGCCTCGTTGACGGCCCCCGAGACGGCGGCAGCGACGGCGCGCGGCCGGGCGGCGCCGCCCGCGAGGCGGCGGCGGGGAGGGAGGTGCAGGAGAGGCTGCGGCGGCGGGTGGCCGCGGCGCGGGACGGGCGACGGCGCCGGCGACGGGGAGACGGCCGCCGCGTGCCGGTGCGGGTTTAGGGTTTGAAGCGCCATCTTGGGAGGGGGCCGCGCCACGCCGAGATGGGGGGGTGAGGACGGACGGAGTCGGAGCCTGTAGGAGGCGAAGCGTCCACCGTCCAGCCGTCGAGGGAGGGAGCCGCAAAATTGGAAAAGGGGATGGGGTTGGGGTGACTTTTTCATTTTGGAGGGTGAATTGATCACATGATATGATGGAGAGTGGTGTAATTTTTTTTTCTTTCTGAAATTCTGATTCTGTTTGCGGCGGATTGATTCCGATAGGAAAAGCATATTGCTATATTGACTGACATTTAGGCCTTGTTTACTTCCACCTTAAAATCTAAAATTTTTCAAAATTTCTCATCACATCGAACCTTTAGACGTATGTATAAAGTATTAAATATAGACGAAAATAAAAACTAATTATACAGTTTGGTCGGAATTGACGAGACGAATATTTTAAGTCTAGATAGTCCATGGTTGGACAATAATTACCACAAACAAATAAAAATGCTATAGTGTCGAGAAATTTTTCACTTCACAAACTAAACACGTCCTTATGACATGTCTATGTGGTGCTACGAACCTGTCATGGTGGCTAAATTCAGTCAGCATTTACTTTATTATGATGTAAAATGTGGCGTGCTGCATTTTTCATTTTCATGTTATAAATTGTTTCGATTTATTCTCAATCATGTATCTTGTTGTCCTGCCTTGTTCGTTTGGCTAGCTGATTTATTGTGAGAGAAAAACACCGCTGAATGGCTGGTAGATTCGACTGATAAGCTCAAGCGACTTATTTCATGAAAAGCTTTTGTTTCCAGAGCATCACATGTGAAAATGCATCTTATCTATAGCAATTAGGTCATACACAAAGAAAAATAATTCAGGGGGCATACTGATCATTTCAAGTGGCCTAAATAAGAAAAAGAGAGGAAAACAGATGTAAAAATGCTGGAATGTCAGAAAATTTAGTGAAGCCACTTATGCATGTCACTGTGAAAATTTGTTCCGCCTTAACCTAAATAATGTTTGATTTAGACTGGGGATATATGCCGGATTGTCCACGAGCCTTTTGTGTACAACTACAAAGGGCCCTTTTCAAATTATTAATTTTTTTTCTTTGAAAAGAAAGGACCATAAGAAGGAAGGAATCGCATTATATCATCAAGCATATGTTCCACTTCCACCCTTTCTTTCCTGCAAAGGCATTCAATCTTGAATTCTTGATGGTGTGCATAACTGCATATCGGCAGCAACGTCTCTTGAAGCCTACTTGGTGTTTTTTTTATACAAGCAATTTGGTGTACTACTGAGTACTGATGATGAAGAACAGAGCTGCCTTTGAAGGAGACAAACAAAGTCGAAAATAAGAGCATCTCTAAGAGTCTTTCCAAAACTCGTTCTTTAAATTATTATTTATTAGAAAGTCATTTAAATAGGAATCACTATTTATATCTTTTCATCCTCCAATAATTTTTTTATATTTTGTGTGCACTCTAGAAAGCCAACTCGTTCTTCATCTTTGGCTAACAATACATCAGGAATACATGAGGTTTATATTTGGATATCTAATTAATAAAAAAATTATTGGATATTTTTCATTAAAATCTTTATCACTATCAATAACGTAACATAGGATCTAAAGTGACTCTTGGAATTGCTCTAAAGCTACTACTAAAATGTGTGTTTACTATATGATGATGATGGGCTTGTTTTGCGACCCATTCCTTTCTGGTCCTCGCAACCTGTTACTACACAAAGGATTTTCAGATGCGATACAATAAATATCTATTCGAAAGTTGTTTCTGCTAAATGGTCTCTGTTAATAGGCCACCTTTAGATTTGCTCAAAAAAGGGCCACTTCTAGCTACAAAATGGGTGCATGTCCATCTCTGTAAAATCAATTAACAGAGGTGAGAAATTAAAAAAAAAACTTCAGCACATATATAATGCTTCTCTGCCACTAGACTACACACCCATTTGTTATTATATATAGACAATTATCATTTTATATGAACATTTTCTAATCTTATATTTAATATCTTAGATCCTAAATGACTTCAAATGGAAAAAGTTTTAAAAAGCACTATAACTTAGGTATACGAGATGTCTCCATTCAACACTGTTTGAAAATTCAAAAATTAAAATCTCAAACATGCATGTGAATTTGAAACAAATATTTAATACTCTAAATAACTTCAAATAAAAAAACTTATCAACAATAAACTTATTCATTGGGTCTGTTGAGTCTATTAACTCTCATATGGTGGGCATTTCTTATGGGACAATCAAGAGAATAAGCACAACTACCACTTAGCACATTGGCAACTTATTGTCCAAAGAAGAGTATGGAGTGCTGGGTATTCCCGAGTTAGGAAATCTAAACTTATGTTTCCTAGCCTCTCGAGACAGATCGTGGACCATTACAAGTATAACCCCAATAAGTCTCTATTTAGATGCAGTCAAACAGTCAAAATTTTTGGAGAAATGAGCATTTTTTGGAAGAATCGATCTAAACAGGAGTATGTAAAACTTGGGCTATAAAGATTTGGAATTTGAGACCTTGAAGCCCCAAAACTGTGAAAATTTGCTTAGGGACCCGTGTCTTCTGTGTTGCAGATAAAAAAAAAAGGAAGCACAAACACCTATTTAAATGTAAAGTTTACAACTAAAAGTTTTGGGATGCAAAGATTTGGGATGACCCTAATTGTAATATTTTCAGTAGCTTCCCACACTATCCAATCTCCGGTTTGGAAAGGTGTTACGTGGGCTGCTGATGCAACTTATGTTGCTTTGGCAGGCGGGCCTCACAACCAAAAATTTCAACTTCTCCTAGTAATGTGGGCTTCTCCTAGTGTTTTAGCATTCAAAAATTTAGTATAAACTTTTCCTAGTAAATGTCTCCTAGTGAGGATTCCCTAGTGCTATAACTAGTGTTAGTGTTTTGTTACTAATTAAAAACACTAGGAGAACTCCACCAATATGGTAGTGCTTCATGATAATACGCTTGCAGAACTTCACTTCTCGATGAAATAAAGTGGAAACCCCTCTTTTTTAAAAATAAAAATAAACACAAAAGAACTTGCTGGACGCCTGCACACGTCCCGGCCCGGGGATTTCAGTTAAGGCTGATCGACCAGCTAATCGGCGAAATTAAACTGTCGCGAAGAAATGCGCGTTGATGAAGGCGCCGCGCGCTGCTTTTATTCTCCAAAGCTACAGACTACAGTACTACTATTGTGATCGTTAATTAATGCACTATAGAAATACTACTCGGTAATATAAGATCGAGCAGCACTGCAGCTAGCTACCCTAGCGGCACATGAGGACACATGAACATCGACGATGATGATTAATCCGTACGTGTTGACTCATAGAATACGATCGAACCGTGTCCAAAAGTCCAAAGTCGTCACAAACATTCACGCATGAACCGGTCCAACAGTAAGCAGAGATCGACTGAGAATTCACGAACCCTAGCAACAAGGCAATGAGAAGCCTTGCCGAATACCATTTCCGTGGGGGCAAGAGAGACTCGATCATAGTGAATCGAGGAAACAGATAGCTAGTATCGTTCACGGTTGGATCGTATATATGTTCGTATATGGTCTAGCTACGGACTTCGTTCATGCTTTCGTTACGCGACTTCAAACTTCAGAATTTGAACTCAAATGGACCGCGCTGATCAATCAACAGTTTGAAAATTAAACCGTGTAACTAGGCTGACCCGGTCCATAATGTACTAGTATGTTTGTTCGGCCATGCATGCATTGATCAGACAGGAAACGAACTCTATAAAAGGAAGCCACATCATGCATGCTTCCCTCCAACAAACCAACCACTTCGACGCCTTTCTTCCACGTACGCACATATATTCTTCACTAGCTGGCTAGCAAGTAGCAACAACGCACACCTAGTCACCTTGCCCTAGCTTGTTTGCAATCAAACGTACCATCGACATGGCATCGACGACGGCGGCGACGATGGTGAAGGCGGTGGTGGTGGCCGTGCTACTGATGCAATGCTGCGACGTGATCGTCGCGGCGAGGCCGTTGCTGAATGCGGCGGCAGTGGCGGACGGCGGGTGGCAGCTGGGGCAGAAGATGGTGATGCAGGTGCTAGACAAGGGCGGCAGCGGGTCGCCGGGCGGCGCCGGCTCCGGCAACTGCGACTGGACGAAACCCGGGAACCCCGGCTGCTAGCTAGCTCGCCCTAACCATCGTCGTAGATAGCTGCTCGGGTGCACGCCGTCCTATTGATCTTGGTTGTTCATGGAAAATTGATTTTTAAAAGCTATTTAATTACGGTAGAATCGATAAGATAAATTTAGTTAGAACAGACAATTTGCGAGAATAAAGCAGTCTCTGACATAGCTCGGCTTGCAAAGTTGCAATCAGCAAGTTTGCACCGTCGTTGATTTTAGCTTGCTGATACGAAGCAACAACTTAGAATATTATTTTAGTGTTGTAATTATTATAATAAAGGTTCCAATTGCATTTGTGGTTGTATTCGTTCATTGTTCATTTATTCTTTTTATAAGTACGAAAAATCCTTTGTCTAAATATTTAGAGATTCTGTTAAAAAACAAGATATATACTTCGTTGTCTCTAGCTTTTCTTGTTATTATTAAGAATAATGGCACACTATGAGAGCCGGTCTTTGCCGTGTGTCCGCCTGTTTGCTATGAGTAACACACGGCAAAGGCTAGGTTTACCGTGTGCCCAGCCTACGCACACAGCAAACACCAGGCACATGGTATATCTGGCCTTTGTCGTGTGTTACACACGGCAAACATCAGACATATGGCAAACTCAAACCTTTGCCGTGACCAACACACGGCAAAAACAGGGCACACGACAAAAGTTAACCCCACGCTAACGCCCATCCCAGCTGTCAACGTTTTCCGTGTGCGGCCGTTAGGCACACGGCAAAAGCCTGGGTTTGCCGTGTGCTTGAGGCAAACTTTGCCGTGTGCCAGGGGTGCAGCACACGGCAAACAATTTATCTTTTTTTTTTCAGATTTTGTCCTCTAAATTTTTTCTTCTCTACACACTCATTATTTGTAACTCCATACTCAAATTTTATAAAATTTGAAACATGTTTGCTATATTTTTGCAATTAACAACATTTATTTTTATTTTTCCGGATGTGGTCAAATTTGAACTACGAGTCTGTGAAATAGTTGGAAAAAAATATTGGAAAAATGATATTCATGTTACCCAACCTTGTATGACAACACACATTCAAAACGGAAATGACTTTCAAATGCCGTGGTTAAGAGACACGACGCCGAACGTGCGTCGGTACTTTTCAAAAATTCAAATAAATGTTATTTTACACATAATTTGGTATAATATTTGACGAACCGAAATGCAATATACACATAAATCATAGTGTGATGCAGTGGTTAAGAGCGGAGACACGCGAGAAAGAGGTCATGAGTTTGAATCCCATGGGCCGCAAAGACGGAAAAAAATTAGAACTTTGGATTTTTTTCGTTTTGGGGTTTGCCGTGTGCCCAACCCTAACACACGACAAACATTGAAACTTTGTCGTGTGCCTGCAAGGTGACACACGGCAAACCCTGCCGTCAAGCTGTCTCCCGCCGTCTGTCACCTTTTTTTTTACCGTCTGTCAAGATTAATTCACGGCAAAGCTTCACCGTGTACTTACAATTTAGCCGGGAGTAAAGGTAAGGTTCACCGTAAAAGAATTTACCGTGTGTTCTTCGCCGTAAGCAACACACGACAAAACCTTCTCCATATGCGGTTTGGGTTTTGCCGTGTGCGCCTGGCACACGGCGAAATCCTCCCATCCGGTAGTGGCAGGCTCTAATAGAGCATATTCATATTGATCCTCGTAAGACTTTAGATACGCTAGAAAAAGATAAATCTAAAAAATTGTCCAAAAAACAGAAATTAATATATAGCCATCAATTTGGTAAACTATAATCCTTATCAATAATAATAATTATCAATACATTACTTTTTGTATTTTCTAAAAGTTTACCTACCTATGTTCTCATGAAAACACATAAAGTAATCCGTAAAACTATATCTAAATTACCCGCGCGCGTCATCATGTGGGAACCCCAAACCCAATTTTTAGAAAATAAGCAAGTTTTTATAAATTACAAACCACCTTTTAAAACTAGTTGATAACCATGTGTGATATTGGTATTTCAGTGGCCAAAGATTCCTGATTATTAAAAGTTGCATGGCCAAAAATAAATTCAGCCAATAGTTGGTTACTTGGATGGCCAAAATTGACTACTCTGTATTATCTATATGGTGATAAAAACTCAACCGGGGCGGTTAAGAATACCGCCGCAGCTTTCAAATTAAGAAGAAAGTGTCTTCTCACCTAGCGAGAAAATCCTCGAACCCCCACCTCCCACCCTCATCCATACACGGTGGTCTTTCTCTACACGGTGGTCTTTCTGTCGCCCAAGTGAGAATTGGGCCAGGCCCCAAGTGTTTTGGTATGAGGACGAGCGAGGGGATTTTTTTAACCTAGCCTGAAATTCGCTCCTACTGGGATTCGAACTCAGAACCTGGGAGGTGCCGCCGGAGTGCCTAGACTCTAGACCAACTAATCTAGCATCCTTTGGCTTATCTATATGGTGATAATACAAGAGTCTACCACATTGATAGTTAGATCTATATATCTGATTTCTATGAGAATTTATAAGGTGCATTTTTTTTCTAGCATATTTAAGGGTTATAAACTTATAATATAGAGGCTCCTTTTTAGATTTCTAATTTCTAATTAATAATAGTATAATAAGATAAGATGGATGCAGGCGTGGCGGATGTTTTCAGAGACCGCAGGGGATCAGAACTAGGAACTTCAAACTACTCCTATACTTTCTGCTTGGCCAACTTTGTCGCCCAGTACATTTACCAACAAACTGAACAAACGGCCAGCTAGCGCTGCCACTTTCTAGGAAGCTTATGTACCCTTGCCTGCAGTAACGGCCGGCAGAAACAAGTCAGAACAATAGCGGCTTGTGAACTTGACGAATCCGACCCCTCGCACAGGGCTCCATCGTTGAATAACACGATGACGGTACTACGTCAAAGGTATGACGACACAGTACCGACCTACTCCCTCCATGCACGAAAGAATTAATTTCTAGAATCCGTGTCAGTCAAACTTTAAAAATATATTTTATGATGAATCTAATGATACTAATTTGATACTATAAATCTTAGCATTATTTTTTCTAAAAATTTGATTAAAATTTTAAAATTTAACTTAGAACAACTCTAGAAATTGATTGAAGAGGGAGTAGTATATATATATCTGTGCATGCGTCGGTCCGATCCAACCGTTAGCATAGACGACCGGTCGACCGAGAATTCACAAATCCTATATATATATATATATATA
>Ga0182004_10000861_pt1 | contig 20514 bp, 19 predicted proteins | sample Sormic07211540_1_FD_120479 | JGI IMG/M metagenome (GOLD analysis project Ga0182004, IMG submission 120479) | Endophyte microbial communities from Sorghum bicolor roots, Mead, Nebraska, USA - 072115-40_1 MetaG | ecosystem: Host-associated > Plants > Roots > Unclassified | place: USA: Nebraska...
CCAAAGTGCATGTGTGTTAGCTTTTCACAAACATTTTCACCAAAGGAGTTAAGTTAGCACTTTACTAGATCCTAATGCATATGCTCAAGATGTAGACCTAGTAGCACTTGATTCGAGAGATAATCGTGATTTCCCCTCTTGATAGTCGGCTGTCTATCCTAAACCCGGTCAATCACTTCTCTACTCAACTTAGACCGGCAAAAGTAAAACCCTATGTTTATACCTTTGTCTTGATAACTTTGCTCCTCGTCTATCATCATGATCTCCACATCAAGCTTCATCCCTTTGTGATAATGTGGCCACCTTTCCATGCCACCATGCACCTTCATCACATGTGTTGCTATGCCTAACTCAAATCACTTAAACACAAGGCATTAGCAATTTGGTGTCATTAATTACCAAAACCAAACTTGGGCTTTCAATCTCCCTATCTTAGCGTTAGTTTACTAAACCACTGCAAAAGTTTTATTTTAGACACCACAGTGTGCAAGCATATTGTTTAGGTCATAGTAAAAATTTCATTGGTCAAATCTTGTATGCCACTTTTTGGTCAATCATGGATGCTCCTATTTGATGTAATACCTGATTTTATAGACAAACCAGATATGCATCATATATGAGTTTTAGAAAAGCCAAATCTCACATATAGCTACAAAGAGAGGTAATATCAAAAGACAATATATAAATTATATAACGTACTTAGTATATCAAAGATAACCTTAGGCAGCAAACAACAGAAGATAACTCTAAACTTCGAGTATTAACTCCACTCTACAGGATCCAAATTGACTGGTTGATCACAAGCCTAAAGTTTCTCCTGAAGCGTGTGGAAAATAGCAAGAGTGAGTCCATGTTGAACTCCGCAAATATAGCAAGAAGGTTGTATAGATCCCAAAAAATCATAATCAATGTAACATAAATAATGTAGAGCACTAAATGGTAATCAATGAGCATATTAGCATAACAAGAATCATCATCTTTAATGTAGATGTCCCTAAGGTCGCTCGTGTCCGTGAGCACGACTAGTATACTAGTTTATTAAATACTCTACAGAGGTTGTACATCTTTACCCATGAGTCATGATTTACCCTTTTGGCTGAGGCCTATCGACCTCTTAACCCACTACCAAGGAAGGTCGGCAGAGTTCACTATGAAGCCTTTCAAAAGTTCATCTAAGAAGTTAAGACCATTGGATTCACTCGACAGGCAAATATAGAGCCCCCTTCCATGGCACATAACACGCAGCCTATACACAAAGACAAATGTTGCACTATACCCAATGTGTCAAGCCATTCTTACGCCATTTAAGGTAACCGCTAACAAGCTAAAAAGGTCCTTATGCTGAGCTAAAGCCAGAGCCATATAGCCCTCATGGTTATACCGTCGATCCTGGGTGATCACGTACAGCTAAGTCTTCAAGTTACTAAAAAGTTATTTTTATCGTTTGTTGCTTAAACATTAATCAAGTCATAAGATCATGGTTATAGAAAAAACTCAAACTATACTTGCCCTGATCAAAATTTCTTTGTTGCTCCTGTTGATTTTGCTGGTCGTCAAGGTACTGGTCTTGATCACCGAAGTACTGATCACCATATATACCCGATCACCAAACATCAACACACAAGCAATCGGAGCCAAACATACACGAAGCAAATAAAACTATAATTAGGCTTGCCAGAGTTCATCGTCTTCGATGTTCCGAACACCAAAACTCAAAACAAAAGCACAGTGAGGTAGGGAAACTCACTGCGAACTTACGTCGGGGCTTTTTTGGGTCGGGGAATTGCCAAAGTTGGCTAGCAGCTCGAGATGGCAGCGATGGAGGTCCTGTCAAGTTTGGCGAGAGCGTGAGCATCAAAGAGGAGGAGAAAAAGTATAGGTGAGGGCTTAAAGGCTTCGTTACCTAAGCTCGGTAGTGTCTCGGATTCGCTGGCACGGCAACGAGCAAAGTTCCCCACGGCGGTGGACAAAAACGGCTCGGCGAGATCCAACGACGGTGCTGTGAACTCAGCTAGGGCTAGGGCAAGGCGATGTGTAGACAAAAAGGAGGATGCAGTGGGGTCGCGATGCTTTAAAAGGGCAGCTGGGCTCGCTCCCACGTGATGAATCCCGCAAAAATCGGGATTAGGCAGATTTGATGCCTGGATGGAGTCTTGCTCCCACACGGCGCGAGGTAGAAGAAAGGGGTGTGGCTAACTAGTGGGCCTGGTTGGTCAGTGAGAGGGGAAAGGAGGAGACAAGATCCACTGCAGAAATGGGCCTGCTTGCGGCTCGGGCGTGGGATGTGGGATGGGCCGAAAGGAAAAAGAGAAGAGGCTAGGCTTCAGCCCAAAGGAAAAAGGCGGGAGGGTGCGGCTTCTACAGGGAGGAAAAGAGAGGGCGTCCGCATGGGCTTGCTGGACCGGTGCTGGTGCGGGCTGCGGGAGAGAGTGAAGGAACGGGCCAAGAGAGAAAAGTTTGGGGCCTTTGGCCCAAAACAGAGAGGGAGATGGTTTCTCTTTTTTTTAATTTTCTTTTCCAATTTTGTTTCTATGCCATTTGAAAACCATTTTAAATTTAGTTTAAGTTCATTTTAAGTTTTTAGCCAAAACCACTCATCTCAATAAAACGAATGCACAAGTATGGATGCACAAACCAGTTGCTAAGTCCTATATGATAAATTTTATTTTAATGAAAAATATTATTTTCCTATATTTTCATGAGCACATAAATATAAAATTAAATCAAATTTTTCTATTGTGGAAACTTGAAAAATTTAGGGTGTTATATTCGACTAGCTATTTCAGAAGCATTGTAGCAATGTAGCTATACTATTTGGTGTTTACACAATCAGTCGTGGCACGCGCTGCTGCTGCCAAACCAAACAAACATAATCTAGCTAGCCTAAAATTTGATACACGATATCTAGTTTGCAACTAGTTGGCCAGTTTAAATACGTTCCATCAAACTAAATTATAAGTTGTTTTTGTCTTTTTTTTTCAAGACACAATTACGATTTACTACAACAAGGGAGCAATTAAGTACGGTGTGGTGTAGTAGTGATATTTCTAGTCCATGGATTACGATTAGTTAGGTCTTGCTTAGTTCTATTTTTTTTTAAAAAAATAACAATGTTGTACTTCCGTTAGTATTTAACAAATATTGTCTAATTATAGACTAACTAGACTTAAAAGATTCATCTCGTAAATTACAGCTAAATTATGTAATTAGTTATTTTTTATCTATATTTAATATTTTATGCCGCAAGATCCAATATAATGAGAAATCTAAAAAAAGTTTTGCAAATTTTTTTTAACTAAACAGGGCCTTAATCGATAGACATTTAGCGCGGGAACAGTAGAAGAGGGAGGGAGACTCTCGTGCAAGTGGTGGAACCGTCCCGAAGAAATGCGACCGCGCCACGTCGCGAACCCTCTGGAACGAACCCCCAACGGCCTCTTCCACCTTCTTCTCTCCTCGGAGGTCCCCCTCTGCCGCCGTTCTCCGCATAAATACCGCGCGTCTGGCCCCGCGCCGCGGCACTCAGAAAAGGAAGAACACGCAAGGAACAAAGAAGCGCTCGCGAGAAGGAAGGGAAGAGAGAGAGAGGACGACGACGGCCTTGGGACCTGCGGACCGCATCGCTCGCCGGTAGCTGACGTCACTCGGCCCCGTGGATTTTTCAAGCTCTGGTGGTGGCTCGTCTGTCTGATCCGCGCTCTGCTGCTTTTTCTCCGCCCGCCGCACTGTAAGTGTGCCCCCCTCCTCGCCTAGCCTTCTCCTATTTACACCTTTCTGGAAAATTCTAGATTGCCTGGTTTTGATGCGTCTGGTTAGGGTAGGGTAGCTAGTACTGTACTGGGTTGGTCCGGGTGATCGATGTTGCTGTTCCCTGCGTTTCTTTAGGACACAGGACAGTATGGATTATGGAAGCTATCAGAATGCGTGTGTCCGCGGTTCATGCTTACCTGCAGTCTTGAAAAGCTCTGCTGCTACTTAAGCCCGTTCTTTATTCACTCACTGCCTAATTAAGCTGCCCTATTTTTTGGTTGTGTTAGTTGTGTGTTTGGCCCTCCATTTACTAAGTACTGTAGGAGGAACAGCATACTTTTTAGGCGTAGTGCCTTCTAAACTTAAGATACTTTTTCAGAGGAATAATCCAGATGTTTTGTGAACAATTGTGAATTTTGGGTGCACCTATGTCAGTCGTTTAGGGAAAAACAATAATATGCTCATGCACAGAAAAATTGCAAAACAGAGCATCAACTGAAATTAGTATTGTTCACAAAGTGTCTTCCCCTTTTGTGCCTCCTATTCCATAAACTGTTGCTATGGGTATACAACAAGGAACTCAATTTCTTGGCACTTGCTTGTAATAATAATACTCCACTTCAGTGTTCAAACTGAGTGTGAATCTATTGGTTTATTGATCTAGAAATGTTCCATGTTCGTCCACGAATTTAACATCATTGGTGGACGTTGACTACCTACATATGCTAGCAAAAAAATAGTTATTTCAGTTATGATTTCCGAATAGCATGTTGTTTCACTGTTGATCAGTTGCCTAGTTGTATTCGTAGCTCCACAAACTATATTCACGCTTACATGTCTCTTCTCCACTGTTGCAGGTATCACAGCCATAATACCTGTTCACAGGTCTAGGCATTTATCCTACCAGTACATATAGAATTATAGATAGACTAATAGTACCTAATATGTATCCAGCAAACCACTACATGGATCCATACCACTCGCACTACAGAAATCATGCTCCTTACCCATACTATCCTCCTCCTAGATGGGAAATCCCATCCGGTCACCCACGGGCAATGGACTCATCTTATTATTATCGGCCACCAAGCTGTGGAACTTGGCCATACAATCATGATATGCATCACTCACATCCTTCTGAGCTCCATTGTTGCTGCAACCAAACATATCCTCCTGGTTACTACAGTTTCAGACCCCCATTCCCTCAAGAACTTCCACCCCCTCATTTATATTATCATGGGCCATTTCCACAGCATCCAAATGCATGGCCTTCTTACTTTGTCCCATCACATCCCTACCCTGTTGATCATACACCATATGGTTATGACAAGTTCAAGGGCCATTGTTGTGGATGTCCAAATCATGTGTGCCCTGGGGCTGAGAAGAGCAATGTGAAAATTGAGGAAGAAAGGCCTGATGTCAAGCTTGAGAGTGAACACAAGAATGCTGATAGCGGCAGTATAATTCAACACCCAAACAGCAAGTATCCTTTCATATGGCTACCACCAGGCAATATGAAAGGCAAGGAGAATGGAGAGCATTATGAATTGTCACCTCAGATTTTCAATGAATGGGCTCCATTGAGTAGCAAGAGGTTAGGGGATGTGAAGCAACAAGAGCAAGATAATCAGAAGGGGAAACAATTCCAGTGGCCAATGGTTTGGATGCCAGCAGGATATGATGCGCCGAAGCAAAAAGCTAAAGAGATGAATGACACGGAAGGGACCCCAAAATCCCCAAAGATTTCTGAAGAGTCTCCTCAATCACCCAAGATCAAGATCATTCCCCTGTCTTGGTTTGAGAATGGTCATCATCATGATCAGAAACTGGCTGCCAAAAATGACTCTGGAGACCACAACAAAAGATCAGCAGTAAAGAACCAACCTGTGCTTACTAATAATGAAGATGAAGATAGCATGACACTGGAAGGAAACCCTAAAACTACTCCAGCTGTGCCCAAGAGCATAAATGATGAGAAGAAACCTCTAAGGGAAAGCTGCAAGACCATTCCAGTTGTGCCAGAGAAAGAGATTAATGAAAAGAAGGCCAGTACTTGCAGAACCATTCCAGTCATGAAAGGAAGTGATGAGAAGAAGATTGGCATGAAGGAAAAGAAAGAGGCAAAGGAGACGAACAGTGTTGAAAAGGTAGAAGAGAACAGGAAAACAAAACACAGTGACTCATCAATAGCTAAGCATTCAAAATTGCCCCCAGTATGCTTACGTGTGGATCCCTTGCCAAGAAAGAAACCTGGAAATGGTTCTTCTAGGTCTCCTAGCCCACCAACAAGGAAGGATGCTGACAGCGCAAAGGACATGAAGAACCCGCAGAACCAGAACCTGGAGCCTAAACAGTCTGGTACAAGTAATCATATCGCTGTGTCAGAGGTGAAAGAAAAGTCGCCTTATGAAATGAAGAAGGAAATTGGGTTTAGAAATGAAACAGTACAAGCTTCTGCTGTTGAACATTCACAGGATGAAGAAGCTCCCACAAGTGAAGATCACCAGAATGTCCAAGCTGGTAGCACTATGGTGGGTACTCAAGAAAATACAGGCACGAAGAGCATACAGGGAGGTGCTGTGCAAGAAAATGTTGGTGCAGGGAGCTTGAATGGATGTGACAAAAGCAAAAATGAAGATGGGACAGTGATTGAAAGTGAAGCTGCAAAAGATGACAAAAGCAAAAATGAAGATGGGACGGTGATTGAAAGTGCAAAAGATGACGCCAGGACATATAGAGTTAATTTGTCAGAACCAGATGCTGCAGTTCGTATTCAGTCTGCATACAGAGGGTATGATGTTCGAAGATGGCAACCTTTGGATAAGCTCCGGAAGATCAGGCATGTGCATGAACAGATGCAAGGTGTGAAGAAGCAGCTTCAATGCCTTGAAGATTCTTGCAATAAGCCAACACAAAAAGAGCAAGTGGCCATTGGTGAAACTATCATGAATTTACTCCTGAAGCTTGACACAATCCAGGTATGTTTTTCATTCCAGCCTGCTTTTTCTATGAACGGCATAGGCTGTTTCTTTTTTGGTAAACTCTTTTGGTACTAGTTGGGTTGGTTCTAAGACCTTGGTAGTATTGACACAGGGCTTGCATCCAAATGTAAGGGAAGCTAGGAAATCTGTTGCTCGAGAACTGATATGCTTGCAGGAGAAGCTTGATACTCTATGCAAAGCGCCATTTGGGGACTTGGATCACACAAATAGTAATGATGATGGTGAGTCTGAGAGGACCAAGAGCATTATCCAAACTGCAGCTCCTACTGTAACAACTGAAGCTTCTGATAGAGTAAGTGTTGCTTGTATTAATAAGGTTTTTCAGCCTTATTTTGCAATTGTTCAGTAAGCCGTATTTGCGCATGATGATGCCACAAATTTCTTAATGTACTAATTCTACCTAAAAGACATCTCAGCAGGAGAGAGCTGTTGAAATGGGTAAGGTAGAAGAACCATCTTCAGTGAGCATGGAGCCATGCAACACAGTTCCATCTGAAGTTTCCTGGGAGGTGAGGCCAGATGCAGACTTCAGTGAGAGGAGTGAAAAACAAGAGTCATGTAGCCCCACAGTGGACGAAGCACATGAAGAGGTAAGTCAATTTTGATTCCTATTGTCAGCACTCTGCTGTTGCAACCTTGGTAAGATTTTGGTTTGCTTTGTTAAGCATGGGAGTATGTGCTTACATTTTTCCATTATAAGCAATTTGCATTAGGCGTTCAGCGGGCTTTCATGCTTCATGCTTGCTAGAGAAGAGGCACAGCTGTGGGGATTGGCTGGTGCCAGGGGGATTCAGCTGCTTGCTGCATGATCTAGGCCAACTTGTTGTAGGGTCGTTTTAGTCTATAACTAGTGCTTTAACTTCTTTTCCTTGGGTTTGTGTGTGTGTGTGTGTTGCATTCTTATATTATTTTGTCCTAATGTATTGGTACGCAGACTGTGTGTTGGATAAAAGAAAATTGCATTAGTTATGAAGTGTTATGGATAAAATAAAATTGCATTAGTTTTGAAGTGTTGTGTAGACGTAATCCACTATGTTTAAAGAAGTAATAATACCTTCAAAGTAGTACTAACCCAGAAGAAAGAAAAAGTAAAGTAATCATCATTGTCTTAGTTGTTTGCATCTGATTTATTCATGAAAATTGACTTTAATTGACAAGTAGGATTTAACTATTCATGTTCAACGGGGGAAAGCTGAGGAACAGATTGAATTTCAGGTAGCATCATCAATGGATATGACAAGTGATGAAGTTTTTATAGAACATCCCACTGACAACCAGGAGCACGGAATTCGAGAATCAAATGTTAATTCAGTGGAACAAGTGACTGAAGAAGTAAGTATTTTCCTTTCATTCTACCGATCATAGTTTAAGAAGATACCTTACCTTGCAAATGGGTACTGATAGAATTGCTGTTGTGTCAACAGGAGAAACCAGCAGCAGAGGATGAAGTAAAAGAGTCACTAACTGACAACCAGGAGCACGGAATTGGAGAATCAAATGTTAATTCAGTGGAACAAGTGACTGAAGAAGTAAGTAGTTTCCTTTCATATTACTGATCATAGTTTAAGAAGATACCTTACCTTGCAAATGGGTACTAACATAATTGCTGTTGTGTCAGTGTCAACAGGAAAAACCAGCAGCAGCGGATGAAGTGAAAGAGTCGCCATTAGTGAACTCCATGGCACCATTGTATTATGCAGCTTCATTAGAGGATTCGAGTGGGCTGAAACAATACACAGCTTCGACCCATCAGAATCTCTATGCTGAATCTCCTGCATCCACTGAGGACATTAACATAAGTGCTCTGACTGCATCTGTGGAAAGTGAAGTGGCAACTGAGAAAGTAAGTTATTTATTTTGATGATAAGCTCTATAGTGATTATATTTTTTGAACAACAAATTTATGCTGTATATATGAAAACAGGATGGCCCAGTTGACAGTCAGGTGCATGAAACTGCAGCTTTAGAAAATGTGGAACTGAAAGATGATGTTTCTTGTGCTGAAAATGAGCATAACAAATCGGGCAGCCCTGTTCATTTGGAGGATCCACTAGTACCTTTGAAGGATGTAGAAAAGCATGATCTAACTCCCGCAAAGGACTTTGTCGTATCTAACACAGAAGATCAACAAGAAGCCAGGGATATCCGCTTGCAGGTACAAGATGTGGATTCCATGGAAGATTCAGGCAAAGTACCAGATGGAACCATAGAGGCTTCAACCGATGATGATTTAGAACTGGGTACTGCAGATGTAGAAAAGCATGATCAACCTAACTTGCTGGAACCAAGATTGGAGTCTGTTTCTGCCCCAGAATTGTCTGTCTTGGATGAGTCTGATGATAAAATGCAATGTGGTGTTTCTGGCAAGGATGAGGTACCACATGTGGATGAGAAAACCGAAACTACTGTTGACAAGGTAACCGGAGGTTCTGCAAACTGCGAGGATCTTCTTTGTGAGTCATCAAGGACGGAACCTGACATTCAAGAGAGTCACACTAGCCTTGGAGAAGAGGTAGACGTCACAATCACAACAGGTGGAACAGTCTTCCCTGATTCAGTTAGTTGTGATTTATCATGTCCACACGATGGTGGCATGACAGTATACGAGGGATCTGAGACGGTGTCATCAGAGAACCAAACTGATGCTCAGAAAGAAAACATCCATTCAGATGTCTCTCAGACAGATGAATGCACTAAGACTCAGAAAGTCCCTCCAGTAGGCACACAGGGAGAAAATTCTGCTGAAGATTCTGATGTGCAGGTGTCTGAGATGGACAAATGCAATGAGATGCCGAAGGAAGCTCCAGCACATGCAACAGGAGCAAATCCTGCTGAAGACGAAGCTTCCCTGAAAGAAGACATCACTGTGCAGACAGACAACAAGCCTTCTGCCTCCCCAGCTCCTGAAGATCCAAAGGTCAGTGACAAGGAGAAGCTGGCAGAAGAAAACCAGAAGCTGAAAGAGCTTCTTCAAAAGCTTCTCGCATCCGGCAATGATCAGATGGGGGTCATCACAGACCTAAGTGAGAAGGTTAAGGCGCTCGAGCGGAAGCTGGCACGCAAGAAGAGGCCAAAGGTGAGGGTGCACAGGCCGTCCGGGCATGTGACTGCCAAAGTCCACTGAAAGGAAGGATAATCTTAAGGTTTGAGGTTATGTTGTATGGATCCCATGTTACTTCTTGTGTCCATGTTGTATTTGCATGTACAGCCATGTTATGGCACTATGCTTTGTTTTGGACAACACAAGGTGTGGCATGTTCTGTATTTTGTGTTTGTGTATAATGCATCCGACTTGATCTAGTGTTTTGTGGGCAATTGATTGGAACAAATGTTAAAGGGTCAGTATACAAATCTACATATCAGGTTTTAATTAATTTGCATAATCTGAAACTGGTGAGATAATGTGCTAGTGTTGCACTACATTGTACAGATACAAGCAGTGTTGTGCAAAGCTTTCCTAGAGGATTTTGGCACTGGTGCAGATATGAAGAAAGCTCCTTCACGGACGCAGTGCCTGTTCTACTACATATAGAGGTTTGTAGCTTACGCCACAATCTGTGGGTGAAGAATGGCATATATAGCTTCTGTGTGTTGTTTTCATTTTGTCTGCTCACTGCATTTCGCTTTCTGCAGGAAAGTCGGCATCGGAGTGGCAGCTGGGCTTGTTAGGTTCTACTGTGTACTTGATCAACTTGTTTTGCATTTTCTTAGGCCTTGTTTAGATGTGAAAAAAATTTGGATTTCGCTACTGTAGCACTTTTGTTTGTTTGTGGTAAATATTATCCAATCATAGACTAACTAAGGTCAAAAGATTCGTCTCGCGATTTACAGTTAAACTGTGTGATTAGTTTTTATTTTCGTCTATATTTAATGCTTCATGCATGTGCCGCAAGATTCGATGTGACAGAAAATTTTGAAAACTTTTTGGATTTCGGGGTGAACTAAACAAGGCCTATATCTATGTGCGTCTTTTTCAGCCATATCCTTATACTTAGCCAATTGACCTGTTGAAGTGATTCTTGCTATGTGCTACAGATGTTTCCAAAGGGGTATGTATCTCTAGCATCCTGCAGCCTGTAGTTCAGTAAATTGTCATGCCACCAGGCAGGCACCAAGCCAGCATGGCAATTAATCTCTAAATCATGTATATGGTTCGGCAATTAATCGCTAAATCATGTATATGGCTAGTAGTAAGGTGGCCAATCGACTTTTTGCAGGGCCTAGAACTTGAACATAAATGTATTTGAAATTCATCCTACAGAGTACATGCAAGATTGCAGATGCAGGTCAAAGCAAAAGTCTGCATTCATGCTACCTACTACCTCCCTGGAGAAAAGAACCACCCAAATGATGATGGTCTCTGCAGTGTCTGCACTTATCTTGTTTATTGGTTCAGGCAAGCATGTGTATGAATAGGGAAAAAAACAGAGAGGAACTTGAGAAAAGATGGTGAGGGCATGGCCAAATCATAAGATATCCTGTCGTTGGAACACACTCATCAGCACATTGTCAGCAATTCATGCCATCCCTGCGTGCTCTCGCTACAAGTGTAAAATACCCAAACTGACCGAACCCTGTGGACCATCATCCAGGTTTCCCAAAAGTGTGGAGGCCCTCCAGTCCAGCTCAAGTAGCGCCTGCTGGTACCGCTGCAGTTGTCGAGATTATCTGTTTATCTGGATAAGTGTACGGCTATGAAAATTAATTAATTCATCTTCTATGGCGATCCATGAGTTAGAGTTAGATTTAGCTATTTAGAACTTAAAAGCTCTAAAGTATCTAAATACAAGGGTTAGATTGAGATTATTTGCATCTAACTCACCCAAAAAACTATCCCCAAAGAGGTGCTTATTTGGGCTATTTGGGGCTATTTGAGGCGGGGCACACAGGGAAAGGGATCGGCTATGTCACACGGGATCCCTACTCGCGATGCCTCCCGGCCACGACCCCGTCCGGTTACCAGCACTGCCGCCTCCCAGCTCGCCTTGCCGCCGCCTCTCAACCGCACCGCCACCTCCAAGCTGTGTCGCCGCCTTCCAACCGTGTCGCCACCTCTCAATAATGGCAAAACAGCCCGCAAGGTACCATATGGAGCAATGGCAAAATGACTCGCCGCTAGCAATGGCAAAACGACATACAAGGTACTATGTGGAGCAATGTCATTTGTGAGCGAGGGGATACCACACAACAGTCGGCCACACCAAATCTAGCTATGAAGGAGCCAAATGAATGAGAAAGTACATTTATTGTCAATCTAACCCTTGCATCCAAACATCTCTTTGGTTAAAGTTAGTTGAGAGCTAGTCATGAGCTAGAGAATAACTCTAACCTCTAACTTAGTTAGAGTATCCAAACAGGGCCTACGTGCTGATAATTCATTCATCTTCTTCGCTCATGCGTTACTACTGTTATGTTGATTTTCCAAACCATTTGCTCTACCTGCCAAACTGGATTCTTGGAGTCTTTCGTCTCTATTTGCTCTAGGATGGCCGTTGCTATCTCAATATTTGCTCTACCTGCTCATGCGTTAAATTTGAATATTTGTATTTTCTCTGTCTGCACAGTTGAACTCAAGGATGGCCGTTGCTATTCTTCGCAGATGTTGGCCCCCTCGACTAGGGAAATGTTTTATTCGCTTATCAGCTAAATCTGTCAGCTATTTAACAGTATTTTTTTCTTACAACAAAATCAGTCAACAGTACTTAACATCGTTTTCCTGAAAATCTACATCCCTAATAAGAAAGTAAAAAGTGGTGAGGCGTGACTATTGATAGATACAACAGTGAGGTTTTTGGATGATGGACATGTACAGCAGGCTGACGCCGAACACAAGTTCAATTTCGTGTCCATTGACCCATTATTTATTCTCTCCTTTTTTCTGCAAAAATAGATGTTAAGTGCTATGAAATTTGAAATTTTTTTTTGGGTGTGCCTGTGCATAACGGACATGTGCCCTTTAATTAATCCATGCTCATTATTATTAGTCCCCTTTAGAACAAAAAATTTCACAGGAATCGATTCCTTCTCACATAAAAAATGCAAGAAACACATAAAAAAATTCGTCGTTTCAAAGGGGTTTATACTTACCATGAAAAGTATAACATATTTTTTTCTCTCTGATTATTTGTTAGTTTCCAAGAACGAAAAGGTACGAACAAGAGATGGATTGAGCCGATCCTGTTTTCCAATGATGTTTGGTCTGGAGTCACCTACGACAGGTCCCTTTAGGCCTTGTTTAGTTGGAGTATGAAAAGTTTTTAGATGTCACATCGAATGTTTTGTAGGATGTCGGAAGGAGTATTTGGATACTAATAAAAAAACTAATTACAAGACTCGCTTGGAAACTGTGAGACGAATTTATTAAGCCTAATTAATTCATCATTAGCACATATAGGTTACTGTAGCATTTTAAGGCTAATCATGGTCTAACTAGGCTTAAAAGATTTATCTCGTGATTTTCAACTAAACTGTGTAATTAGTTTATTTTTTTATCTATATTTAATATTCCATGCATATGTCTGAAGATTCGATGCGATGGGTGAAAATTTTTTAGGTGGTAACTAAACAAGGCCTTAAAGAAATATCACGTAATAAATGCAAAATAGTCTAAACAGATCCATCTACCAAATCAAAGGTATGGGCTCATCCTATCTGTAAAGATGGGTTAACGAGATGCCTCACCCTGGCACTCGGTTCCGTGTTAAATAGATGTCAAGGAACAGCCCTTTGACGGTGCCTTACATCTGAATAAGTTACAACAGAATTATACATATCTATCTACAATCTAGCAACAACCTTATACGGCATAAGGTACAATGAACCTAGACATTGGGCAGATATTTCATACGCTAACACACTCCCTCAATCTTAGCCACTAACAAGGTTAAGATTGTGCCTAAATTGCCGAAGCTTCATTGCTGAGATCGCCTTACTGAACCCATCTACTACCTGATCTCCAGAATTAATGAAGCGAATATCAAGTAACTTGTTTGCCACCTGTTCTCTAACAAAGTGAAAATCAATTTCGATGTGCTTAGTCGTGGCATGGAACATAGGATTGGCTGATAGGTACTTAGCACCTAGATTGTCACACCATAGCCGAGCTGCACGAGGGTGATGAACCTTTAGCTCAGTTAACAACTTCTGAACCCACATCATCTCTGTTGTGGCATTGGCCAGTGCTTTGTATTCAGCCTCTGTACTCGACCGTGATACAGTAGCCTGCTTCTGTGTCGTCTAAGAGATGAGATTTCCTCCGAGAAAAACTGCGAAGCCTCCTGTTGAACGGCGGTCATCCAGACAGCCTGCCCAATAGGCATCCGAAAAAGCACTAACCATCATGGAATCTGATTTCCTGATTTTGAGTCCAAACTTTGTTGTACCCCAGACATACCTCAGAATCCGCTTAACAGCACTCCAGTGCATAGTGGTTGGAGCATGTAGGTACTGACATACTTTGTTCACTGCAAAACATATATCAGGCCGTGTCAAGTTCAGGTATTGTAATGCTCCAACTACACTTTGATATTTTGTGGAATCTGCTTCTCCAAGTCATGATCCAGCCAAGGCAGTCAATTTTTCAGAAGTTGACAAGGGGGTATCAATCACTTTTGCCTTATCCATCCCTGATCGGGCCAATACATCTGTTGCATAGCGCCCTTGACTAAGCACTAGACCATCTGCATCCCTCTTGACCTCAATCCCCAAGAAGTAGTGTAGCTCTCCCAAATCTTTGAGAGCAAAGTCTTGTTGCAGGTCCCTGAGTAGTGCTGTCATAGCCTCAGACGAAGAGCTGGCAACAATTATGTTGTCCACATAGACTAACACAAACATAGTATGTCGACCTCTGTTATAGAAGAAGAGAGAGGTATCTGACTTTGAAGGAGTGAAGCTGAGCTGCTCTAATCTGTTGCAAAGCCTTGCGTACCATGCCCGCGGTGCTTGTTTTAGCCCATATAGCACTTTGTCCAACTTGCAAACATAATTAGGACGCCTCTTGTCAACATACCCAGGTGGTTGCTGCATATAAACCTCCTCTTCTAATACTCCATGAAGGAACGCATTTTGCACATCCAACTGGTGAAGACACCATCCCCTCGAGACTGCAAAGACAAGATCAATCGTATTGTGGTCGCTTTCACTACCGGACTAAAAGTCCTCATAGTCGATGCCATATTGTTGCTTGAAACCCTTAGCAACCAACCGAGCCTTATACCGATCAATAGAACCATCTGCCTTGCGCTTCACTTTATACACCCACTTGTAGCCAATTATATTTCTCCCACGTGGCTGTGGCACGAGGTGCCAAGTCTGGTTTCTCATCAAGGCGTGATGCTCGCTGTTCATCGCCTCAACCCAATTTTTATCAGCCATTTCATCTGCAAGAGTTACAGGTTCCTCAGTCAAGGTCTTAGTCATAGCAGACATGCACCACCATACTGTTCCATCGGTGTACTGCTTGGGTTTCTAGATCCCATGATGTAGTCATGTAGACGGTCGCTGCACAGGTGGAGCCACCGGATCATGAGCCGCAGATGATCCCAGAGACTCAATCTTCATGGGCTGGAGCGCCCGCGCAGACTCCCCCTCGATGGGATCCGTCTGTGGCTGGCTGAGTGCAGCAGCTGGTGAAGCTAAGACGCAGGGCGGTGTAGAAGATCCAGAGGAAGGCACTGAGTTGCGCGTGGGATCACGCGGTTGCGGCGACGAGGGCGCAGAACCCGGAGCAGATACGCCGGGTCTGTCGGTCTGATCGTCAGAGGTACGAGGAGGAGCAGCTTCGGGATCGGAGTTGTCCCCCCGTGGGTGACACCTGAAGCCCCTCTGATGCAAGTGCATGTCGGCAGTGTTTTCATCCGTGTTTGTTCCTGAGTCAAGCACAGCATCACCAGAACTTGGCAAAGCATTAGTAGCGTTAGAAGACAGCATATTTTGGTCATGTAAATTGGCATCACCAAAAGTAGTGAAAGGAGAATTTTTGAGAATATCAGGAAGGAGGTCAAGCTCGGATCTGAGGCGAGCTCCAGCGTTTGGGTGGAGTTTGGCAAAGGGAAAAAGAGATTCATCAAACACCACATCTCAGGAAACATAGATGCGCCCTTCCTGGGGGTCAAGGCACTTGAAACCTTTGTGCATATTGTTGTACCCAAGGAATACACACTATTTAGACCTAAATTGAAGTTCTCTTGTGTTGTAGGGTCTGAGATTCAGCCACACGGCACACCCAAAGGTGTGAAGAAAGCTATAGTCTGGTGCAGTTCCAAAGAGACGCTCAAATGGTGTTGAGTTACTAATGACCTTGGAAGGGAGTCGGTTTATAATAAAGACAACAGTGCTAAAGGCTTCGTCCCAAAATTTTAGTGGCATGGAGGCATGGGCGAGGAGAGTAAGCCCATTTCAGCAATGTGGCGATGTTTCCGCTCAGCTGACCCATTTTGCTGATGAGCATGAGGGCAAGAAACATGATGATCAATGCCTATACGCTTGAAAAAGGAATTTAATAGTTGATATTCCCCTCCCCATTATGTCTGAATAGCGCGTATCTTGTGGCCACACTAATGTTCAGCTAGGTTATGAAAGTCACAGAAGCACTGGAACACCTCAGATTTGTGTCGAAGTAAATAAAACAAAAAAAATGGAATGATCATCAATAAAACTAACATAATAGCTATAACAGCCAACAGAAGATGGCACAGGTCCCCATACATTGGAGAAAATAGGATCCATAAGATGACTTGACAAACTGGTAGACCTAGGGTAAGGCAATTGGTGACTCTTGCCTTGCTGACATGCATCACACACCCTAGAATTATTGGACTCTTGACTGAACGGAAGATTATGGCGAAGCAGGACTTGCTGGACGACGCACGACGAGGCATGGCCCAGTCGATGATGCCAAAGCGACGCGGACGGCTTGATGGCACTCAGAACGTGCTTATTCAAAAGGGGACGCAACGGGTACAGACCTCCTTCACATCGGGCGCTGTGAAGTGTTTTCTCCGTTTCCTGATCCTTGACGGAAAAATATGTAGGGTGAAATTCAAGGAACACATGGTTATCTCGGGTGAGACGATTTACAGAACATAGACTTTTGTGAGCTTGTGGAACATGAAGGACATGTTTGAGATGGAGATTAGGGTTGTGCAAAAAACTATGACCAATGTTTGCTATCTCCATACCTGTCCTATTGGCGGCATGGACTTGTTCTCCACCATGATAGCAATCACGAACCGTCAGCCTATCCAGTTCTCCAGTAATATGGTCCGTGGCACCGGTATCCATATACCAGTTTGTATCCACCCCAGAGGAGTGAGTTGCTGCTGAAGCGTTCTTCTGTGGAGGCCCTGTAAAAGAATGGTCGAACCTCTTGAAGCAATCTATGGTGGCATGTCCTTCCTTGCCGCAAAGCTAGCAGAAGACGCCGGCCTAGAACCGTGTTTCATGGTTCCCCTTCTGGGACCCTCGATGGAATCCGCCACGGTTGCCACACCCGCCACCACGCCCACCATTGTTGGAGATGTTGCGTGTATGTTTGGTGATGGCATTGGCGGTGGGTTCTGAGGCATTCCGAGCCTCGATGCGTTGCTCATGAGCAACAAGTTGAGCGTAGAGGTTGTTGACGGTGATGGGCTCCACCCGGTTAGAGACCGCAGTCACCACCGAGTCGAAGTCGCGGTCTAGACCAGTCAAGATGTAGGAAACGAGTTCCTCATCTTCTAGTCACCTTCCTGCAGAAGCCATCTTATCTCCAAGTGATTTCATCTTGGTGACATACTCACTTATGGTCGATGAACCTTTAGAGGCTGTGGCGAGTGCCATTCTTGTACTGATGACGCGTGCCCTGGACTAAGAGGCATGCAACGACGTGATGGCCTTCCATGCCTCGACCGCCGTCTTCACGTATGTGACTTGAGATCCAATCTCTTTCCCAAGCGACGTCAGCAAGAAGCTGAGCACTTGTTGGTCCTTGGCGACCCACTTCTCGAACTCTAGGTTCTCGACGGGGGGCTCGACGTCGTCACCATCAGACTTCTTGCCGCCCTTCGGAGCAAGGAACTGCTCGGGCTGCTTTGACACAGAGCTGATGAAGTGCGCGACTTGAGCGCCATGTAGTGCAGACATGATCTGCTCTTCCCACATAGGGAAGTTGTTCTTGGTCAGCTTCTTTGTCACCGGAAGGAAGCTGAGCAGAGAGTATGCAGCGAATGGCGCGGTGGAGGAAGGCGGAAGCGCCATGATCGATGAACTTCATTGGGAAGAATGCCCTTATTACCATGTAAAGATGGGTTAACAAGATGCCTCACCCTGGCACTCGATTCCATGTTAAATAGATGTCAAGGAACAACCCCTTGACGGTGGCTTACACCTGGATAAGTTACAACATAATTATACATATCTATCTACAATCTAGCAACAACCTTATACGACACAAGGTACAATGAACCTAGACATTGGGCAGATATGTCATACGCTAACACTATCCACATGGTATCAGTTGGCCATCTTCTTCTCATGCACTCCTTTGCTGCCTCTAAGCATGTCTTTATTCCAATAGCTCCTTCGTGTTATAGTGCACAGTGAATCAGACCTAACTTGCAGTACCCACGAGTCGCTGCCCCTTAGGTCCAGGTCCACTTAGAGCCCACAACATAAGACCTTGAACCTAACTCAACCTAAAAAACTAGTATGATAGATGAGGACCATACATATCTTACATGTTGTGCTCTCTTACCATCAGTTTCATCTTAACCTCACATAATCGCGTGCGGTCTTCGGAAGATGTTTTCAGACCCCAAATCCAACGCTCCATGTCAGATGACATGACTTGTGTGATCTCTGAGATGTTAATGGGCTGCTCCGTCACCACGTGACCCTTAAGATTTTCTTAGTTTTTTACTATGAGCTACGACACCACTTGTTACTCCTGATGACAATCCAAAATAATAGTGTTGGAATCAACACGTCCCATCTCGTCCTAAATCTTCAAAGAACTTGTTATTCATCATTTTTTTCTTCAATGCATGTAAGCTATAGGTATATTTTGAAAAAAATTCTCTTGTGCACGGACAACTGAACCAAAGAAAAAATAAACCTCCCAAAAGAAAAAAAAACTCCTCTCCAATCAATCCATGTTTCTTCATTGTTATTTTCCATGTGAAATATAGAACATTGTTTTTTATATCTTAATCATGCGATTGTATCCAAGGATGAAAAGAGATGTGTTGGAGTGATATTTTTTTGTGTTATTTAGTTTGGAGTCATTCATTCTCTTAAGAGAATATTCTTGAAAGATTCAAGACTTACCAATAAGCTTGTTCCCTTCATAGACTGTGGTGACTGTATCCTTCTTGCACACTGCTCCATCACCTCTCAGCAAGCCTCCATTCCTCTCATTGCTCCTCCTTGGCCTTAGCCCCTAGCCCCTCCACCGCCTTTAGCCACAAGAAAGAGCCGGCAAGGGCAAGCTGCGCTATAGCCCGATGTGGGGTGCAGATGATGTTGTTCACAGCAAGGAAAGGTCCAACTTGAGAGCGATTTAGGTTGGCATGGACAAGGATGAGCATGGTGTGATATGTGGTTTGGAGTCACCTAGGATAGGAAGATCTCTTTTCAGAACATATTATTATATAAAGGTCAGTCGAAATCAAAGGGACATGATCGTCCCCACCACATAGTGTTAGTGATTGTCTACTCTTTGCCCCTTCTCATCAACCCTTCTTTGCCTATCAGCACACCTCCACTCCTCTTACCACTCCTTCGCCACCTCAGCGTCCACATCTGCTAACCCTTTGCTAACTGTGGCTACAAGCAACACCGGTAAGAGCGAGCCACTATGCCTGACATGGAGCAAGGATGAAGCCATTCATAGCAAGGGGAGGCCTGACCTAATGGCGGCTTAGCTCGATGTCGGCAAGAATGGACACAACATGACACGTGCGAGGATATGTGGGTTGAAGCGGTGTGATAGTGGTGGTGTGGCGAGGCCAGTTGGCATAGCATTCCATCTCCATCACAATGCAAGGCTATATGGCTAGCTATATGATGGGAAAGATTGGAGGAAGATGAGGGGTTGCAGAAGCGGAAGATGTGTGTATGGTTGATTATGGGTCCCACATGTGGTAGATGGGAACCATATGTAATTGTACTTGTACTTGACAGTGTGTGTAGGGAATGTCTGACGCTTAAGAGGGGGATGAATTAGGCAACTTAAAATTTTGCTTCTAACTAAGGCCTCTAATTCCACCTAGTCAAAACCTATGCAAGAAAGTCGTCTATCTAAATGTGCAACTAAGGTTTTGCTAGGTGTGTTGCTATCTTTATCTATGCAACCTAGGTTCCAATCCTATCAACTAGCCTATCATCTAAATAGGAAAGTAAAGCACACAACCAAGGTAGCAATGTAAGTGAAGGGTCGAGATGGCGGACTAGAGGGGGGGGTGAATAGTCCTTTCTAAAAACTTTTTATACTGGCTAACTGAAACAAATACGGAATTAAAACTATCGGTCTAGCCAAGACTACACCCCTCTATCTAAATTCTCTATCACCTTGTAAAAAAAGATCCTAAACAAGCAAACAAGGTGCTACCTTAGCAAGAGCTCACCTAACCAGTTTTAGGAGCAAGGTCACATAAACCTATGACACTAGTACTTTGCAAACCAGGGAGCTCCTACACAACTAGTAAGCAAAAGCACAAAGCTCCTAAGCTCACTAGCAGTGCTCAATAACAAGGCAACCAATGCCAAATTAGAGAGCGCAAATTAC
>Ga0182004_10000862_pt1 | contig 20512 bp, 19 predicted proteins | sample Sormic07211540_1_FD_120479 | JGI IMG/M metagenome (GOLD analysis project Ga0182004, IMG submission 120479) | Endophyte microbial communities from Sorghum bicolor roots, Mead, Nebraska, USA - 072115-40_1 MetaG | ecosystem: Host-associated > Plants > Roots > Unclassified | place: USA: Nebraska...
CCCCCTCTTTTGGTATGGTGATGGCAAATTGATTACTAAGATTGGAGCTTTGAAATGCATTCAGTTGTAATATCTTTAATTTAACCCCAACTAGCAAATGTATAATGAGGATGTTACTCTACAGATCCTCGAGAAGAGAGAAATCTCCTATGCTTCAGAAACTGGAGAATGTTTTTAAAGCAGTCTGATCAGGGAATCAGCTGCCTGGGATCAAGTCTCAACCAATCCAACCATCCATTGTAGCCTTATTATGCAGTTCTTTCATACGGCCCACATCCATAAATTAAGATGTAGTGGTTGACAAGCAACTAGTGACAAAGAAAATGAAACAGGAAAGCAATTCAATGTACACAGCACCTTAGCCAATAATGAACATATTGAACTTCCTATTGTTTGCATGATGTCAACAGCAGAGCCAACGGCATTTTTCACATCTTGGATATCAGCCTGCAAATACAAAGTAGCAAAGAAGAAATAGATTTTTAATACACACAGAACAGAAGAGAAACATATAGAAATGTACAATGGTGTGCTATTAACCACCTTTGCTCCATCAGTAACAGGAAGGCACAAAATGCTGGCAGTTAGAGCCTCCACAGTTCCAGATAGAGAATCCACATAGTCCCTCTCTAATGAAGACCATTCTTCTAGATACCCCATCTGTATCAAGCAATTTTCGTTAGATTTTAGAAACAAGGCAAAGGTAAAAGGTGAATTACTACCAGGTTAAGATATAACTAACTAAAGTTGTTACTAATTAAGTACTATAATAATAGTTTACAGTTATATCTAAGGCCCCACTACAGAGTCCACATGCTGGTGAGCTGCTCTCCCTTTTTAACTTTACAGTTGTTCATAGTAAAGGACCATATGTAATCTATTGAGCAGCCGAGGAAATAAGAATCAAAACGGCCAGCCTGCAACGGTGCAGATATTTGAATATATCTGTCAAGATGGGCAATGGCCCTGTGCTTATAACTAACTGGTTCTCAGTTTTTCAGGGACTTCTTTTTCTTTGGCAAAATATTATCTTGCTAACAATACCTGGCAGAGGAAATAAGAATCAAAACGGCCAGCCTGCAACTGTGCATATATTTGAATGTATCTGTCAAGATGGGCAATGGCCCTGTGCTTATAAGTTATAACTAACCGGTTCTCAGTTTTTCAGGGATTTCTTTTTCTTTGGCAAAATATTATCTTGCTAACAATGCCTGGCAGGCTAGCAAATGTCTGCCAGACATGGAGGATAATTCCAGATAATCCGATAAACTATCAGAAAGCAAGGTTTCTAAAGTTTAACAGAAAAATGATCTTGCAAAGATATGAAAAAGGCAGAAAACTACTTGCAGTCATGCACCGAAAACTAAAAGGTAGCATACTACTTGCAGTCATGCACCGAAAACTAAAATTGGTTATTACCTGTCCCTTAAGAACTGTCATGAGCTTCCAGCTGTTTCGGTATAACTGTAGCTGGAACCTCTTAAGAGCAACAGATTTACGCATCCCTAGGGTAGTAATCCATGCATCAGATAAGTACTTCTGGTAAAAAGGCCAAAGAAGGGGGGTTATTGAGAAGTAATGAAGTAGAAAAGGCAATCTTGGGTACACGAATATTATGGTTGAAATTAAGGCTTTTGCCTAGCATTTTTTAATTGAAATAGTAGTACTTTCAGTTAACCAATAAGATAATAAAAATGGGTACCCAGACTTCCATTTGGCAATGAACAGGTGCAGTATACAAACTTCCATTCTAAAAGGTAATGAACATGACATATTTTAGCATGCCAACTGATCCTACTGGTATTAGTTTTGTTTACAGCTCCAACATAAAAGACATGTCATTGTCAAATCTTTCATGGTTCTTTTTGCCTTTCCAACTGTGTTACACAGTTTGTGTGTGTGTGTGTGTGACAATGACTTGTTATTTCATAAAAAAAACTGACAAGATGCTTTCTATCTAGTATTCTGATATACATAGAACCTACTTTCAAGGAACTAAAAAACTTCGATAAATATAAAGTTTGGATAACATAAACTATGGCACAAAAGACAAAGGTAGTTGCAAGCTATATGATGTGTAAAATTCACAGATTTACTTTGTGAGAATAAGTGAATCAGAAGATAAGTGCGAGCACATAGCTCCTGCTTATAGCTAGCTCAGATTGCAAATGCTGGCCTTGAATTTAATCAATTACATCTTACACAAACTAATCTGAATTTGAATAAATCAAGCAAGTTATAAAAGCCAAAAATACAGCCATGTACACATACTACTGAATTCTGAGATGACATCAATTTATGTTAATTATACAGGAGGAACACATTTCACGTATTCAGAAGTCCGTAAATTGGTTTGTCAATGGATATACTCACCTCTGCTGTCAATTTTTGTGCAGCAAGTGCAGCATCAGCCTGCGCATTCACACACCGCCACTGCAAATGTCGATTGGATAAAATTCTCAATAGATGCTCACAGTCAACCTTACTGCCCCCATGCCACCTCCTCCTCACTTCACCATTCAAAGCATAACCAGATGAGCCTCTTCCCTGATGATCCCAAGATGAAGTGCCCGACCCCACACAGTTTCTCGGCCGTGATGGGCTTGACATCCTCCTCGATGGATTGCCTGTAAGCTTACTTGGTGAAGATTGCCTGACTGACCGATTCAGTGGAGATGAAACAAAGCCATTTTGCAGCGATTTCTTGACCGGCGCCGTCCTTGGAGATGCGGCCAACCCAGAGGTATACGGCAAGTATGGCGTTCCAGGATCCGCGAATCTTTGTGACCTGCTGACTGCAGCATCCTGCAAGAACCGTGCTGGCACACTCATACCCTTTGGGGATGGACGTGCTCTGTGCGACATGCCAATGCCTGCATCCTGAGACCCTGAATTGCTCCCAGACGACACACTTTCTGTGTCCGACGACATCAAGTAGTCCCCACTATCAAACGAGGAACGGCGCGCCCCCTCCTCAAACACCATGGACTGCCGCAGTGACCGGACAGCAGCAAGGACGGCCGTGTCCCTCTTGTGCAAAGAGCAATCCAAGCTTTTGGTAAGCGGATTCCCCTCAAACCCCTGCGACAGCCTCGCCGACATCGGCCACCTGTGGTGAGCATGGCCCCCCTCAAACCCCTTCCCCCTCTCCGGCACTGTCCCCATAGCTGGTCTCCTCCTCTCCGGCGTGATGGAGCCCACCGCCGAAGCCACTGGTCGTCGCGACGGAGACGGGGACGTGGCCGGCTTCGCCTTGCTTGTCTCGAAGGAGAAGGACCGGCCCTGGAACGCCACGGAGAGGCTCCTCGTGGTGGTGGTGGTGCCCGCATTGGGTCCCCCGGTCTCCCCGACGGCAGCATTGCCAGCCGGGCCTGGGCGCGGGCGGTCGACGGAGACCGAGCGCCTCGGCAGCGGCGACGCGAAGCGGCGGGAGGGCGTGGACGCCGAGGTCGAGGTGGAGTTGGAGCTCGAAGTGGTGGTGGTGGAGGTGGAGGTCGAGGTGGATGTGGAGGTGGATGTGGACTTGGAGGAGGGCGTGAGGTAGCGGGAGGAGACGACCTTAGCCTTGGGCTTGGGCCGCGCGTCGCCGGCGCCGGCGTTGGCGTTGGAGTTGGAGTTGGACTTTGCCGGGGAGAGCGCGGAGGAAGCTCGGCGGCGGTGCGGGGACGGCGACGGGTTCAGCCGGGGCGCGGCCGCTGCTGCCCCGGCGGCCACCATGGCGTTCAGATCTCGCGGAATCTCCCCGGTGGTTTTGGGCGTCTGGGGTTTGGGGGTTTCGTTTCGTTTCAAGATGGGGGGAGCGGAGCCGACGCACGGCACGGCAGCGGAAGTGGAGTGGGAGCCAAGTGAAAACATGGGCGAAGAGGGATGGGGATGGGTCCGTCCGTCGCAAGGGCAAAAAGGGAAAAGCGGGCGGAATAAAGGGCCGGTGTCGTCCTCTGGTGGTGGTGGCCCTGGTGGGGCCAGCGGAACGGAGGTAGCAGCCAGCAAGCAGATCAGGTTTGACGCCCCCGGTGAGGCGGTGACCCCGGGCCCCGGCGATGGCTGCCGCTGCGGTCGCGTGATCGCGTCTGGGCCTGGGCGCAGCAAGGCAAGGTAAGGCCGCAAGCTCGACCGGACCATGCCGCCGGCGGTCCACTCGCACCCGGCCGCCCCGTGCGCCGTGCACAGCGATTTCTCGCGTTCCGCTTACGTTTTCCCTCGGCAATCGGCATGTGCTCGTCTCGACGAAACGCTCGCAGAAGAGAAGCGCTCATGTGCCTGGCTCGAGCTGTTCCCGAAGGAATTGGTTACGCGACGACGGCGTGGAGACGGCGTAGGGAGGCGGGCTGACACCATCATTTGCCCCGACGCGCCGGCGCGAGGGAAAAAAAAAAGGTGGGGTTCGAGGCTGTAAACAAGTGCAGACGGGGCAGGGGGAAATGTGCTTCGTGCCATAGTTTATCCACTGCGTGATTGCCCGTTTGGACCCACTACGTGCGTGTCTTGCCTCCGTGCATTCACCTAGGAAAAAAAAATGAAGTTCTTAGGATTTGCATAGATGCTATCTTGCCTCAGTAACCTAGGAAAATTGAAGTTTTAAGATTCGGATAGATACTATCTTGCCCCCATTAAACTACCTTTGATCTTTTATAGACAGTGGACTACTACAAATCTTATGTAGTACTTCATCCATTTTAAAATGTAGGGCGTACTAGGATTCGTAAAGGCCAAATATTGTAGACTTTGTCGATCGATTACTCAAGGATATATGTATGTTTGCTGCGAAAAAAAGATATATTGATAGGTTCTTACTTCACATGTTTTAAGTGAGACAAGACTTTATTGTTGTAGTAATTGATAACGTATTTTAAAATAAATTAATAGTGCTATCATCATTTAAAAGACTGTCTTAATACTAATACACCTTATAAAAAACATTTGAGTGAGTACCATATAGTCTCAAAGATGTAAATGTCTACTTAGGGCAAAAAGTGCTTGAGGCGCCAAGTCACCAACTAAAACATGCATGGACAAAGTGTTACATAGAGGTCATGGCTTCTTTTGTGAATGTGCATGATCTCAACAAATGTCGTCATAGCCTACTGTCACCTTAGCATGTATCTCTGGTTTTTCTACAAGAGGCCAATCTCAAGACTCTATCTTACTCTTAGATTTTCTATATATTTTGGTCGTTGATTTTTATTACTCCTCTCTCCCTTCAACTAGTGATAGTAATTGTGTTCTGGTCGCTTGGAAAAACGTCATTTTTTGGTTGGTCACGAACCCGATCCTTCATGATACTCTTTGAGTTGCAAGGTAGCCTCTACCACCTTCGCTTATGTCTAGTGGTTGACCAAGGTATAGAGCCCCCAATATAGCAAGGAAAAAAGTGAGGGTCTTGCAGAAGCTTAAGGAGAGTATTTTCCTTACCACAGTACTTGTAATTCTTATCAATGTAGACAAAGCTTAGTGAGGCTTTCCATGGAAAGTGGTGGTTGGGGAACAGTCTTGTGTTATCATACTATTCTGATGATGTGCATTAGATGTGGTATGATTCTTCTAGGTCGACCTTGAGAGGGTATAGGTCTTTGGTCTTACTAGATTAGGCACTTTGTAAAGTTCCTTGGTAGTGCACTCCCTATGTTGGGTGGCTTCCGTTGGGGATGTCTTGATCCTACGTGCAAACATTTGGCACATACAAAAAATCTACAAAGACATTATACATAAGATTGATATTCTAGGAGGTGGTTCTTAGGGGTCCAAATTGGTCAACAACTGTATTGATTAAAGATGCTATAAACAAGAGTGATATTCTAGGAGGTGGTTCTTGGTCTAGATTGGTCAACAATTAAATTAATGAGGGTAGGAGAACCAAGGGATGTATTAAATGATCGCGAAGATTGTCCAAACCCAAACCCCTAGGTTGGCTCCAGATGTTAGTGTGCCCCTGGTAAATCTGATAGATACAATTGTTGCTTAGGTGAAGTTTTACTTTGAGAAAAGAGCTCTAGAAGACATATTAAGGACCGTGGCATGAAGTCTTCCAAAAGGATGTGTGAGGGTAGTATTTGGACTTCACGATGGCACTAAGAAGGGGATCTTTGGCTGTGGTTGTCATCCAAGGCAAGGTGAACAACCAGACTCATATTAACCATATGCAAGAGAAAAAGATAACGTGACAAGGTGTGCCTTCCTCGAGACCTCGTTGGGGTGGAACTAAGGGTGAGGCTAGGCATTGATCAGGATTGAGAGTTGATTGGAAGATATGCATTCCTTGATCATACTAATGGAACTTTTAGCTAGACTGAGGCGATCGAGAATGCCATTTGAGTCTACCAAAGACACTGGCAATATTAATTTTACGTAAAAAAGTCTTCTTAGATCCCAACTACTAAGCATGAAGGAGTAAGCTACTGAGTTAATGTGTGGACTAGGAACAAAAGCAACCTGAGAGCTTAGATGAGTGGATATGTCTATTCTCTAGGGAGGTTCATCTTAAGTCTACTAGCCAAGAATTCAACAATAATTTTGTAGATGACGTTGCAAAGTCTTTTTACATGTCAAAAGTTTCTGTGAATGTGAGTAGTTTTTTTAGAATAAGAACTACTATCCATCTCCATCTCCATCTCATAATAGTCTTTTTATCCTTCTACACTTATATCCTAAATTAGTTGTCATTTTCACTTCTCGATACATTTCTTTTTTTCTAATACACCTACTTCTCCATTTCCTGTTTTATGTGCACCACATCTTTCTTATTTTTTTCTTCTTAATTTTTGTGTTCTGAGCCATCCATAAAATAATGTAATTCTCAAATTTCAAGGAGTCAAATAACCTAAACTTTGACTAAACTTATATAAAAATTTATAAACATTCATTATACAAATTAAGTGTCATTACTAGTTATAGATAAAATAATGTAATTCTCATTTTTCGAGGTGTCAAATAACCTAAACTTTGACTAAACTCATATAAAAAATTGTAAACATTCATTATACAAATTAAGTGTCATTAGACTAGTTATAGAATACATTTTCATAATAATTTTTTAGAGATATAATGCTATCATTGTTTACTATAAATTTAGTCAAAGTTGAGCTTAATTATTATAATTTTTTTCTTTAGACCGAGGGAGTGTTGTTTAGAACAGACGGAAACGTGCCTGCTGTACTGCACATGCAGTGCCAAACGGCGTGCGGAATCTACAAATGGGACATAAATCTCGTCCAGTTACTGCTAGTACCTGCTAAGAGACGACATTACAACGTGTGCGTCAACAGTGAATTTACTGTCCAATGAAGCTGACAGAGTACGTGACAAGAGATCGAGCTGTGCCGGCGCATGCAGGTGTCCAGCATGCATGCAGCATGCGTACAAGATGCAGGCACAGTTTCTCCACGTAATAATCTGAGAAGAACAGTCGAGTGTGTGTGTGCCTGCGGCAGCAGCTCTACAGTCTCTTAATCTCTTGATAACTGGATCGAGGCAAAGATTTTGATAATAATTAATATACACTTTGTTGTGTGCTGCTATAGTTTATAACTTTATATTGTGATCAATATGTCTCGTTGTGTTGCATGTGCATGGGAAGTCAGGTGAGGTCCTACCTTGTCCATGAATCTGCATGCAGCATGCATGCATGTTCGTTAGTTGCGTCTCTTGATGCTTGCTTCTTTGGTTATTATCTCATCGCTGATATTTCCCTTTATCATATCCTGTTTTTCTATATATAGCAAGTGGAATGACGACCACAGTATTCCGTGCTAGCGATGGCACAGAGCAACACACATTTCCTTTAACTTAGTTACACCTGAAATCCAAAAATCTTTCAAGATTCTATGTTATATCAAATCTTATGCACATGCATATAACATTAAATATAGATAAAAAATAACTAAATGTATAGTTAACTATAATTTTCGAAACGAATCTTTTGAGCCTATAATAATTACCAAATACAAACGAAAGTGTTACAATAATACCTAAAATTTTTTCACTTAGAGAACTAAACAAGGCCTCAATCAATCAAATTGCGGAGAAGCAATATCTAAAAATATATAGGGGAGGAGGAGGAACCTGGTACTGGTATATATTTTCCAATGTTTAAGTTGCTTGTTACATTCATCTTTTCACCACATTAATTGCATGAGATTAATCTGAGAAACATGCATGTTTCTCTAATAAGTTGCCTAGAGAAAATGACAACTTTAATTGATCCACTTGAGATGAAATATTTTGACAACTCTAGTCCACTAGAGATGAAATATTTTGATTTTGACTGTGTGTCTATCTAGTGTTCGAGTGTTTTTTATGGGGGCTTCTTTAGTGCTCCTCCCACCGGTCCGCCGCCAGCTCTGCTAGTCTGTCGCGGAGCTCCGATGAGATTCTACCATACTCATGGCAACCTCCTCTCCCCCTGCATCACTGTCATCTTCTTCAATTTCAGTGAGCTCGTTCGTCCCCATCTTCAATTACGGCAAGACTCCCCCGCCTCAACCTGACCTGACTGCTGCTACCATTGCTAGGGCCCTAATAAACCGCTTGCCCACCATCCCCACCGTCTGCCTCCCCCAGCGAGCCCCTTCTATATATAGTCATCAAAGTTGGAGAAGAAAGAGAGGGACAGGGTTGGGGAAGGAGTGGTTGGAACCTTAGGCCTTGTTTAGTTCCTAAAAATTTTCAAGATTTCCCGTCACATCGAATCTTACGACATATGCATGGTGCATTAAATATATATATATGACAACAAAAACTATTTGTACAGTTTATCGATCTGTAAATCGCGAGACGAATCTTTTAAGCCTAGTTACTCCAAGATTAGATAATATTTGTCAAATAAAAATGAAAGTGCTATAGTGCTAAAAACCCAAAGTTTTAGGCCTTAGCGACCACACGGGAGATGGGGAAATGGTACACCGCACACTTCAAATCGAACGGCGGGCGCAGGAGTTGGGAAGAATCGGATGGCCTCCAAATCAAGTGTTGGATTGCTCCAAAACACTCCGTTGTGGTGCAACAGTCACGCCCGAATCGGCCGGCCGGGACGCGCGCGTGGGGCCGCTACATGAGTTGCGCGCGATCCGTCCGTGATGTGTGGTAGACTGGTAGTACTGGGCTACACTACACGCTGTCACGATCCTGCTTTCCGTTAGCAACCACTCATGTCGTAGGTCCCGTCCGTCTCCGATACGGCCGGAATCTGCACTCGCGCGGCGTGGCTGGATCGGCCGCCCGGCCGTACGATATCGTTACGCCGGGCCCTGGCTGGCTGGATGCCGGCACGCGCAGCCGCTACGTACGGTTTGGTGCGCGCTGGCACGCGGGCGCGCGGCGGCTGGTTTATCCTCGTGCGTGCGGAGTGCGGACCTGCTAGTATTTCGGTGCCCGTCTCACGCACGCACCGGCGTCGGCTGGTCGGTTGGTCAGGGCGTCAGGCCCCCCACGGGCCATGGCGCGGCGGCCGCTATCGCGCTTCGATCTGCCGAGCTGCGCGACATGCATGGACAAGGTTGGAGTTGGACGGATCATTGGATGCTGCCGCTGCCGGCCCCGGCGTCATCTGTACAATTGCATACTATTCTGTGTAGTAGTACAGTAGTAGCTCGATCTGCAGGGTGTGGTCGCTCTGCTGCTTGCAACATACAGAAACCTATACATACAGTACACATACGTGTGCACTCAGTAGGATTTCTTGGTGTCGGCACACGTACGTACTTGGCATTCACGTCACACGTCTTCCTAATAATAATTAACCTGCCTATCTAGGATATATTCGTTTACCCTACAGAAAATGACACGGATCATTATTGGATCCAATTAGTGGTATGGTTGATCAATCGATAGCTGATCGATCTCCTAAAATGATAGCTAGCCTCCATCCAAGCTACCGATCGAATCGAAACCGAGCACTAAACATGCGTGCACCGTGAAGCTAGCTACCTCTAGCCACTACTACGAGCCGAGCGTGTCTTTCTTCGTTAGGCGTTGCTTGAGAAGGAAGCTCCGGTAGATCTGGGCGGTACGCGTCCACCTCCTTGCCCTGCTTTCCGAGACCACTATTGCAGTCTGCATCACTGTTTTTGTGGCTGTCATCATTGACTAATCTGGCCTTTTGGGCGGCCCGTCCAGTGTGCAGCCGAAGGAATGCTGGCACCATCGAATGATACCGTGATAGGCTGTAACGACAGGTTCCAAATGCCATTGCCATCGGGATTAAGCTGGCTGCCTCGCTTTCTTTGCGAAATAGCGCGAGTGCTTTCCCCAATCTCGCCTGCATCCCCTGCGGTCCCACCCGCCCACCACTGTGGAAAGAAAAAAAAAAGCTGTACATACCCCATCGACAGAATGACATGGCTGACTCACTGTTGCGGCTCAAGATGAAGCCCATCCGCTTGACTTTATCTCCCAAATCTATTAGTCATTCAGTAATGTTTTTTTTCTCAGAATAAATCAGCGAATACTACTTTCAGCCATGATTTTTCAGCAAAACAAACATATGACTTTTTAGCTAAACGAATAAGCTTGAAAATTGTTTAGAACTATCCAACACAGTGCACTGGTGTGTACTCACTCCATCCCTAAAAAAAAGTTGTTTACAGGGATTATGCTAGGTAAACTTTCTCAACTTTAATTAGGTTTGTAAAAAAATACATGCAATATTTATATCTCCAGATAAATTTATTATAAAAGTATATTCAACGATCTATCTAAAAAAATTAATTAACTATGTACCATAAATATTAATATTTTATTAAATATATTTGGTCAACGCTAAAAATTATTAATTTTTGGGAAGTGAGAAAAACTCGTTTTTAGGGATAGAGGGAGTATTTTGAGATGAGGTTGAAACTGACACTACTCTCACATCTCATAGCTGAGCTGGGTATATCTCGGCTTTCGGCCATGGGAACAACATTTTGGGCTCAATTGATTGATGGGTTTTGGGTGGATCCAATATCGAGAAAAATTCCTTTCTTTTTTTTTAACTGAGAGGAGGGGAGACCGGGTTAGATCAAAACTAGGGCCGTTTTCCAACTTGGGCTAGGCACAAACGGAGTCGGACAAATCAAATCACAAGAAGTTGGGCCCATAAAGGTTTGCTTAGCTAGTTCTAATGCGGCCCAACTTATTCAATTCCAGGCCGAATCGATCATCGTGGGCTTTCCTTTCAAAAACTCGGCAGTTGGGCAATATCCATGCCATGCGCATTCGCTCTGTCTCAAAAAAAAAAAAAAACAATCACACACTCTTCGGCCTTGTTTAGTTTCCAAAAATTTCCAAGATTCCCCGTCACAACGAATCTTTAAACGTATGCATGAAACATTAAATATAAATAAAAATAAAAACTAATTGTACAGTTTGCCTGTAATTTATGAGAGGAATCTTTTGAGCCTAGTTAGTCCATGATTGAACAATATTTTTCAAATACAAACGAAAGTGCTACAGTAGCCAAAGGCAAAAATTTTCGCAAACTAAACAAGGCCTTCGCTCCCCCCCCCACCCCCCACCCTTTCATCACACACTCTTCATTTTCAAAAGATAACTACGTCACCACTCTCGTAAATGTGAAAAACTACTACAACGTCACATCTGGGGTCGGGCATATGTCTCCACATCACCAACAAGAAAACTTTCCAAGTTCGTTGGTTCTTTAAAAAAGTAGCTTTCACTCATTTTGCAACTTCGCATAAAGCCGGACGCGACACATGCACTGCGACCCCACAGAGACATATGTAGGCTTGGATGTCATACGAAACAAAGAGGCAATGAGATAGAGTCCAACGGGTGTAAGGACAGCTTCAATGATAATTTATGAGCTAACTTAAATATATCTGTCTCACATTTTAATAAAAATAGAAAAGAAAAGTTAGACCTTGATAAGAGCTAGTCTCGTACATATATTTTAAGATTATACAAGAATACCAGAGAGTCTGTAGGGTGTCTATGGACTATTTTGAGATGTTATTACGTTTTTCCTCTACAGTGGATTTCAACGTAGATAGATTGATGAGGTGCTCACGAGTGGAGTCGTCGCTCCATGACCGTGAGGCAGCGACACTAAAACTAATGCTCATGCGATGTGCAGGAGCTAGGCGCTCGCTTTGAGCCTAACACAACGACCTCAACAGACAATTTAAGCACCCTTAAAATGATTTTTCCATTGTAGATTGAGCTCCAGTAGAGATGTTTGTTGACACATTTTTTCCCTCCCCTTCTAAACACCTCCATATTAGCCAGTCCACATGGCTTTATAAGCCATATACCAAAAACTACTTCATCCATTATTTCGAGAAGTCAAATAATATAAATTTCAACTAAATTTATATTAACATTCATTATATATAAAAAATATCATTATATTATTTATTATAATATTAGTTAAATTTAAGCTAGTTTGACTAGCGTGGACCTAATAATTATTTTTATTTGTAGAAAGTATTTTGTCAGTGAATTATAGTACGATTGGACATAACACCTAGCTTAGGCCATCAGCCAAGGCCTTGCTTAGTTTATTATAAATTTTACAAAATTTTTCACATTCCTCGTCATATCAAATCTTGTGACATATACATAGAACATTAAATATAGATTTAAAATCAATAACTATAACATTTTTTTAAAATCTAGTTAGTACATAATTAAATAATATGAAATATTTATCAAATACAAATAAAAATACTATAATATCCATTTTTTAAAAAAAAGTTACAACTAAGATCTTGTTTAGATAAAAAAGATTTTGGATTTCGCTATTGTAGCACTTTCGTTTGTTTATTGTAAATATTGTCTAATCATGGACTAATTAGGATCAAAAGATTCGACAATTTACAAATAAATTGTGTAATTAGTTTTTATTTTTGTTTATATTTAATACTTTGTGTATACGTTGAAAGATTCGATGTTACAAAGAATTTTGAAATTTTTTTAGTTTTTGGGTCAACGCATAAACAATAACGACGCGTAACGTGAGTGCGTCGTGAAATCGTGATACCGTACATCCGCAGGTTGGCACCAATGTGACGAGACTCTGCACAGGAGGTTTCGCCGCAGACCGGCGTCAGCTGTCAGTTGTCACACTCATACACGAAAACCGCACGTGCCGTTGACCGTCGCCATTTCCCTCTTGGCCCAAACAGCCACCAACCACAACCAGGCTCCCCTCCCTGTACCGCGCCCCATACACCCGCGCCCGCTGACACTCCTCCCCGCCAACCACCCTTCGCGTCGCCCACGACTCGTCGTACACCCGGTCCTCCCTCCTTCGCTGAGCTCGTCGTTCCCCTCCCCCTCCCCCCCCGATCGCGCAGCTACTGCCAAACCCTAGCGTCGAATTCCCCGCCGAACCGACGATTCCAAGTAAGTTCTGCTCCCCCTTGCGCTCCATTCTGCCCCAATTTGTTCGGGACCGTGCTGGTTCGTTTAGATCTGAGCATCCGGGCTTGCATCGTTAGGGTTCCGACCGGGGCGAGCGCCGGGGCCGCATTCCGGGAGCGGGTGATGGCGACCTGCCGCAAGATGGCGCGCGTCGACGTCGCCGAGCTGAAGCAGCGCCTGGTGAAGCGGCTGGGCCGGGAGCGGGCGGCCAAGTACTTCGCGCACCTCACCAGGCTGCTGAATCTGAAGCTCACCAAGGTGGAGTTCGACAGGCTCTGCGTCGCCACCATCGGCAAGGACAACATCGCGCTGCACAACGCGCTCATTAGGGGCATCATAGGCAATGCTCTGTCGGGGGTGCCTCCGCCCAGTCGGCAGGCGGTGACGGGGCAGTCAGGCACCACCACCGCCCCGAGCGGGCAGTGCGTGAGCGTCGTGCTGCCGGTGGTGGGGAATGTGGGGGCAGTGCTTGATTCAGGTGATGGTGAACTGGCGAGGGAGCGGGGGGCGCCAGTCGGGAAGGTGGTGTCTGTGGAAGATGGGGAGGAGGTGGAGCAGGTCAGGTCTGCTCCGTGCGTCCAGAGCCGGAGCCCGATAACAACGCCATTGGGGATTTCAGTTGCTGGGGGCAGTGCTATGAGGGTAAGGAGGAGGTTGGATGATCCAGTGGCGTCATGCTATGATTCTGGACATTTGCTGGATACGAGTTCTCTGTGCGAGGGTTTGCAGCGGCGGCTGCACAGCAACGGCACTGGAGTGACGGTGCAAGCCATCGATGCTTTGAATCGTGGATTAGATGAGTTTTTGCGACGGTTGATTAAACCGGGTGTGGATTTGTCGAGGGTAAGAGCCAGCAGTAGAAGAAATAGCAAAGCTAATGAAAGGTTTGCTGGTAGAATGAATTCGTTGCAACAATCAAATCAGGGTCAGTGTACAACGTTGCAAGATTTTGCAGTTGCTGTGCAATCTGATCCACGTTTGCTTGGTCCAAATTGGCCCACACAAATCGAGAAGATACAGTCAATGTCCTTTGGAGGAGAATGATACACAGTAGCCTGTTATAGCTGATGAACTTCTCTAAAGGGGATGTTGTTTGCTGGCATTGAAGTAAATGAAGCAGCAGACCAACAACAGGGCTACAAAATCTGAGTATTGCAGTACTCACAAGCAAGAAATACCAAGGCCCAACAAGTGAACAAAGGGAGGTGCAATGGACAGTGCAGCATAAATTCTTTTGGAATATATAGCCTGTTGATAATAAATCGAAGAATCAACAAGGTTGGCTGAGGTCCAGGTCAAGCTGAGTAACTCATTGGCAAACATACCCTCAGCTCTTGACACGAAAAGCATGTTCTGATATTACTTTTAGAGATTTGTTGTGATGTTGTAATAGAGAATTTCCCCCTTATTACAGACTTAAATGGAATCATTTTTCGCAGTGCTCATAAATGATGCCTTCAATGGGTCATTGCTCCTGTACATTGTATTCAGATTGTGGCAACTACTGCTCGCAATTAAGAAAAAAAATTTAACCCTGTTGAATAAATATATAAGCTTTTTTTGCTCAAGGACTTCAAATTCTCTCCTATGACTGGAATGTAAATGCTTTTGTTGTGCTTGTTTTCTTCTACAGTTCTTATCCTTTTTTCCTTTTATAAAATCTCACAGTGGGGGTTCCCCTGCTGTATTTTATGCTAAAAAAAATGTAAATGTTCTAAACATGCACTCATCCAACTGAGTTACAGTTGCCAGGATTATGATATGTAATTTTCTAACCGAATCAATTCTGTGGTCCTCTGGACTGTTGATTACTTGATTTCACTCTCCTATTACTGTAGTTTCTTTTATTCTAGCATAGAAGAATTTCATATTCTGTTTTGGAATTTGTTTGCTTGAATACACTATGCACCTTGTTCTAGCATCCATGAACTGCACAACAGTTATTCAAATGTTTATTTGGTAACATTTTTTTAATGTTTCCTTGGAGTAGGTATTCTTCGTTGTGAATTTTTCAGCACCTGGTACCATAAAAAGATTGCATCAGTTGTTTCAGGAACAAATGTCTCAGTTGAGTAATTTGGGTTTATCCTTATAAAACTTTGCTTGTTTCTTTTTATTATCTTACTGGGACTCTGGGAGTGGTATAGACATATAGTGGCTGTAGAAAAATGATTTACCCTCTTAGAATGGTAAGCTCGAGTTCTGGCTATCCTCTTTTGTTGAGAAGCATGGTGTCTTTGTTGAACTTTTTGCTATGATCTTAGTATGTCAAATGCGATTTTATACTCAAATTTGACGATATAATTTTCTTGCAAATGGTGTTTATATCAGTTGCCTTCTTATTCTTTGATGTTTTCATATATCTATGCTGCCCACTAGGAACCTTGATAACCAGGATGACCGGGCTGAATGCAACCAGGTGCATAAATATCCTTATTGAAGCTAGCTGGAATCACTAGCTCAAATTAGGTTTGGTTCACAAGCAGTACACAGTTACACTGCATGTGAAATCCCAAGTTCCTGCTGTCTCAGATCTAAGAACCCATATGTGGTTGAGATTGAGAAATACTGTCCGTTTTTCCCTTTTCTTTGAGAGGAAATGACCTCAATTCTGATGTTTAGTATACTGACCATTATCTCGAGATCTTGTACTTTTGCAGTTGTCTTGCAGGTTAGTGGTTCGTGGTTTGCACCTCATGCCCATGGACACCGATGGAGATTCAGCAAGGTGCAATCAAACTTATTCACCTGCTGCTGAATTTGTGAATGCCATCTGCTGATTCATGTTGATCAAATCTACGATGTCAAACAAGCACTCCTTTTTCTGGAATGGATTCTCATCAAAATAATATTTCCATTTCTGCTGTTCTGCCAATTTACAGGGCTCTGGAGTCACAAACTCACTGTCATGAAGCGCAGGATTTCTGGTTAGTGCTGCTTAAGCGTAGCTTATGATATTTCACTGTTTCCAAGTGAGTAAACTAAGAAAGTTATGAAATAGCTAGATTACTATGTACCTGGAAAGTTTTAAAATTATGAGTGAATATTGTTCATGCCATTTATGGGCATTGGCTTGGGTTGATTCTGTTATCTGATAGGAGCAGAATTAGAACAGGATATAATATTAGAGATTAACAATGGATTGTGCTGCAAAAGGTGCCCCCTCAATATCACAAAGGGATATGGTGGTCTCAGTTCTGTCGAACTGTGTGAGCTTGCTCAGGTTTAAGAAAACACTGAAACTTATTTCTACGAAGCCAATATCAGACATATCTTCATTATTGTCTCGCACATATGAAGTACAAAAGACGATTCCAGACCTTATTATTTGGGATAAAAGGTGCGCCATCAGTATCGCACGAGGGAGAAAAATAGAATAGTAATGTCTTAAGTTCTTGATATCCTCTTCTGTTGAAGTATAGGACCTTTGTTGAACTCCCCCTGTATTTCTCTAAATCGACGATTTAATATTTCCTGCAAATATTTTATTACCAGCTCTTTGATGAAGTTTCTATATGCTGCACCGGGGATGGCCAGGAAGAGGATGACAGGTTTGGATGCAACCAGGTGCAGAACATCCTTAATTCCTTATTGGAAGCTGGTTGGGTTTTGTTACTTCAGACTTGGTTTGGTTGACATGCAGCTCGCACTGTCTGTGAAATGTTGACTGGGCCTCCAAGTTTCTGCTGCCCCAGAATTTGAGAATTTGAGAAATGTTGCCTTTTCCCCCTTCCTTTGAGAGGATATTACCTGCATTATGATTTGCTAGTATTACCAGTCATTTTCTCCAGATCTAGTGCAAGGTGCAATAAAAATTCTTCACCTGTTGCTTACCACAAGTGGATGTCATCACTCATCAACCTATCCATAGCGATAAAATCTTTTGTCAAACAGTGAAAAGGTGAAGTTTCTGGAATGGATTGTCAAACAAAAACATCTCCGGTTGAGTCTTTGCCTGCCAGTTTGGAGGGCTTTGGGCCTTGTTTAGTTCACCCTGAAAACCAAAAAGTTTTCAAGATTCCCCGTCATATCGAATCTTGTGGTACATGCATGAAACATTAAATATAGATGAAAATAAAAACTAATTACATAGTTTAGCTGTAAATCACGAGATAAATATTTTAATCCTAGTTAGTCCACGATTGGATAATATTTGTCACAAACAAATGAAAATGCTACAGTACCGAAAACTTTTCACTTTTCAGAACTAAACAAGGCCTTGGAGTCAAAAGCTCACAACCATGAATCACAAAATTTCTGCTCACCGTTGATGAAGATATATTCGCCTGTTCCCAATTGAGTAAACTAAAAAAAGGTAATTATGAAATAACAAAATATAACAAGCTTTCTGTGTACCAGGTAACATTTTCGAGTTATCCAGTGAAAATTACTCGTGCCATTTCTGGGCATTGGTTCAGTTTCCTTCTGTTTTCTCATGTACCCCACATCTCGAGTTATATAGATTCCGATCCGTTAGGTGGTCAGAATTGGAATAGAATATAGTTGCATGGCTCTGATTAGCACTGAATTGATCTGCAAAAGGTGCCGCCCAAAATTTAAAAGGCTTAAAAAATACGGTGGTTTCAGACTTTCAGTTGTTCTTAAAGAAAATACTACTGATATTCTGGGTTTCTACGAAGCCGGAATCAGACACATAGATCTTCATGATCTGATGCATATATGTAGACAAATGATTCGAACAGGGTGGGGGCCAGGCAACCAAATAACTTGTCGTTTATATTAATTTTCACACTTTATATGATTATTACTAACTTCGCAGCAACCAGCAACTCTACTAAATTGCAAGTTTTGAATGTGCAGAATGAGATATATTTAATTTACTTCGAAAAAAAATATCAACGAATAGCACGAGGTTCTTTGTTGCTCCCCCATCTTTCGTTTTCTAGTGAATGTGGTATGAGCACAGGATTATTACTTATTAGGCTATTAATTAATATATTAATATATTATGTAAAATGTTGGTACTTTTGACCATTTTATGTTTTCTATATTCATGGAAAACAACATTTTCACTTCAAAACATTCTCCATATTATCAGTGAAATGATGCTTTAAGAATTTTGTATCTCATTTTTTTTCTCCTGACTAAATTGAGACTTAGTTATCCAGGGAAAAAGTACTACATAGAGTAGAGTTCAGACGTACTTTACATCACTACAAATATTATTCCCATTAAATTTGTTCTGAATTTAGAAGAAACTTTTCAGTCAGTCTTGTGTGTGTGGAAAGTAGTAGTAGTAGTTATCTGGGTCCAGTCCAAATACTTATGACAGTTCACATTAAAAACACCGTGTTTGTAAAATGTTGACACAAATCTTCCTTTCACATTTAATGTGCGTGCTGTGCACAACACCTCGCCTATTCACTTCCCGTTGGGTCCAGCCAGACAGTATTGAGCTACACGGATTTGCCGCAAAACAGCGTACGTCAAGCTCAACTTGAGCTAGCCATCGCGTGGAAGTAAGAAACACCAGGATGTTATGCGCTGGTTGAGCCTGAATCTGCTTGACCGCTTCAGTACGTCAGCTGTAGAGAACAGAAGGGTGGTATATGGTAGTAGTGATCACCAACACCAGCTCCACTACTCCACACATATCTTTTGTTTTCTTGCAGAAAGACAAGGGTATGACTACGTGCTTTCCTCGTCTTCATTCACACGGTCACTCCAATGGTTCCAGTTGTACTCTAGCTCATACACCTGTACCTCCTCTCGTCAACGATCTACTGTCTAATTCCAAAAAAAAAGGCAACGAACTAATCAAGTACGTAGAACTACGAAGAAGATGGAGGGGAAAAAATCACTTGCCACTTGCTAGGGTGAGTGGTATCTTTTTTTTTTTGAAGAGGATTTCATTTGCACTGACACAAATCAAAACAAAAGCCTTCTTTGATTTGAAGTTATTTTTGTACATCTCGATCATCTCTCTCTCTCTCTCTCTCTCTCCACTTACTCCAAACTCTTCCTATGTACTCTCTCGCCGGGACGATCGGTCTCTCGCCGAGGGACGACAGTCTCGTGTCTCGAACTCTCGAACGACCTCCTCCTTAGAAGCTCGATCGCTGTCTCCTGATGACGACCCTGATCACGTTCGAGATTTTGGTCACGAGTTCATAAATCTCGCGACCTTCCATCTTTCAGGAGCTAGGATCATCAGCAGAAAGTTAGGACGCCGTAATTCGTTCGACAGGCTGATCGATGCGTCGTCGCTCAGAACGCGCAGCAGTAGTAGATGAACCGCCGCCACGCGTTCTTCCTCTTCCTGGCGCCGGCGGCGGCCGCGACGGCCGCGGTCGCTGCGGCCTCCTTCTCCGCCAGCGGGACCGGCCCGTCCGTCGCCCTCAGCATCTGCCACATGACGTGCACGTCGTGGTACTCGCACGTCCGCACCTCCTTCCTCAGCTTCCTCAGGCCTGCATTCATCAAACCCATCCGTAAGTCGATGAGAAACGATCTAAGGGTCGATCGAAGTAGAATAGAACGACCGACGATCCAGAAGACCAGCGACGCCGCCGCCACTTGGCGACGACGGTCGATCGACGACTGAGAGGGAGGGAGCTAGCAAATTAACGTACCGGCCTTTCGCCGGAGGCCGAGGCGCGCAGCGATGCCGAGCCAGACCCTCTTCACCGGCACGGCAGCTCGGTCCATGCACATCTTCGATTCCTCGATCGATCTCCCTGCTGCTTAATCTCTTGCCGGCGGCTGGATGATGATCTCCTCTCGTCGATCCTTGGCTTCTCCTCTCCGAGTGTCCCCCTTTGCACAGCTCTCGCTCTCTCCCCGGCCAAGTCACTCGCCGCCGCCGCGCACCAGATCGAGAAGCAAGCAAGCCCTGAAGCGGATGGAAGAGAACGAAACCACTACTCCTGGCAGGCAGCTGCTTCCTGCTGTTGGATGAGAGAGCCGGCTGGTCAGGGCCGAGACCTTTTATAGGCGAGGCGGTAGCGGCGCGGGGAGGGGAGTGGGGGACAAGGGAGATGCGCGTGCGATCCGGGGCTTTTCGATCGGGAGGAGTCGGCGCGGCGCACGGTGCTGTCGTCCGATTTGGACGCGCGAGCAGCACGGGTTGGTCGCTGTCCGCGGCGGCCGCGCCCCAGGTGTCGCTGTCCCCGGCTCGCGCGGGCTTCCGCGCGGG
>Ga0182004_10000863_pt1 | contig 20512 bp, 21 predicted proteins | sample Sormic07211540_1_FD_120479 | JGI IMG/M metagenome (GOLD analysis project Ga0182004, IMG submission 120479) | Endophyte microbial communities from Sorghum bicolor roots, Mead, Nebraska, USA - 072115-40_1 MetaG | ecosystem: Host-associated > Plants > Roots > Unclassified | place: USA: Nebraska...
GTATGTGGTCTGGAGATAAATAATTAGGTTTTCATTTGTAGAAACAATAAAATAGAATAATTTTGGAAATCGAGCTAACATAAAACCTATGTGGAAAAAGAAATACAAAGATAGACTAAAAAATGAGTGAAAAATTTTATTTGCTAAATATAGAAATGCTAATATATTATATATATATAGTGTATAAAAAAGTTGGGTATTCCTGGGAATACCAGGAATACCCACTGTATCCGCCAGTGTTCCCTAGTGTTTTGACTAGTGGTAGTGTTTTATTACTAACTAAAAACACTAGGAGAACTCCACCATTTTGGTAGTGCAACAAGCAATTGGAAAAAAACTATCTAAATAATCCAAGTTTAATTATAATTAGTAAATAAATAAATTTAAAATTTTAAAAAATACAAAATAAATAGTAATTTGATTTGCATCTGTATGACAAAGCACCTAATTTGTACACATGTCCACAAATACTACAAGAGATATCAAATAGCAATAAAGTGAAAAAAAATCATGGAGTAGCTTCCAATCCTCTTCGCTCCTTCCACACCGTGCTCTTTGCTTTGTCATTTCAACATGTCCTCTCGCGATAGCCTTAAACTCACCGAGTCTCCCTTCCCCCCCCTGTTCTTGGCCTGAAAGTTTTAGCATCACCATATATCAACGTTGATAAGGGATACAAACAACCAAATGGATACGTCGATTACAATGATCATGGCTCAAATGCGGTGGATTTCCCAGTGACCATGGTGAAATCATGATAAAAGCACATCGGCTTTTGATATCTTATTACGTCGATTACAATGATCATGGCTCAAATGAGGCTCAATCAGAGGCACATCAAAGAGAGTTTCAGCTAAGACAATGATGAAAGTACTGAAACATGTCCATGAGCCATGGATGTCAGCAGGTTGTCCGATGTTGAAGCTTCCACCTTGATAGCTTGAATAGAATTCACATTCCTGCAACTGAATTCTTCCCATGGCAATTGTTTTAAGAACATCACTTCATCTGCAATTAGGATGTATCTGGAACTGAGTAAGGACCACAATGTTGGCAGCAGCTTAGCTCCATCAGACAATCAGACATGATCTCCGGTTGAACTCTGGTCATGACCATACGAGCAAGAACAATCAATTTGTTGGCAACTGAACCTGTATCAACCAACTTACTATTAATGTCAGTATGAAGTATTTCAGGAGGTGGCCATGGCTGCAACTCAATGCAGCAAGTCGTGGACCCATTCATCACTCCAACCTTGAATAAACAAGTGGTGACCAAAAGCGTGTTCAACATAAGTATTGAGGTCAGGTTGTAGTCCAACAAAGCCTTCGTTTCAATCTGTGTGACTTGGACAATCATGTAGCAACAAACTATTAGCCATCCATTTTGCAGAGTCAACAGTCAATAAAGGAGCAACTCCGGCACTTCCATTTAGCAGTAACAGGGAAGTAGAAAACCATTGGGAAAACAAATTTAACAGCTAGACAGGTTGAACCAATTGCTAATACATGCAATAGGAACTGGAATGGAGCACAAAAAAGTTCAGGTGGAGCAGTAGTTGATGGTTGCAGGAAATTACCCGTAACAATACTTATCTCGAGTAGCTCATAATTACCAGCAGCTCAGGATCAAACAATGGCGCACTAACCAACCGACACTCTCCAACAGGTATTATACAATTTGGCGTAATTAGTGCATTGAGAGATCCAAACTGCATCTCAGTATGATAGATGTTCGGTTTCACACTGGACGCCTTAGGTTTAGCACGACACTGGTTCACTCTGAAGGAAGAAGGAAAACAAAGGGGTAGACAACATGCATGGCCAGATTTCCCAATCCATGACGGGTTAACGTGAGAGATGGGCGTGCAGCTCGCATGCTCCTACGAGTCACACACACTTGAACTGAACTATGCAGGAGCAGAAAACACATGCGAGTAGATTTATTTTTCCAAATTATGATGTAACCGAGGGCTGTCATACTCAACAACTACAACCACTCACATTCAGACAGTTTCTTACCCCAAATCCAAGTTCCCGGTCCAAGAAATCAGAGCACGCTGCACTCACCAGTACATGTCAAAATCAAGGCAGAAAATCTTTCACTTTACCACCATTTTTTGTTCCTTTCCCATACAAATGGCTACTTTCCATTCACTGAACAAACTTGTACAATCAATGCACGATTTACATCATGTAGAAACTCCACAAAGAAGAAACTCTCAGCTAAGGGAACAAACTGCAACCGATGCCACGAACCGTTGATGAACACAAGCTAAAAACCCCAGCTTGTAGGGAAACTAGCACCGCCTGAATGTCTGAAATGGAACCTAAAAGAACCAGTGCGCGCTGCATGGATGGCAACAACCACTGCCGCTACTACAACAAAGCCAATCATGAACAAGATGAACAGGATATAGGGCCTCTTACTCCACCGCCCTATGATCCCGAGCGCAAACGGGTAGATCAGCACCAGGATCCATGCGTTGAACACCAGTCCGAGGGACGCATCGGCCATCTGCAGGAGCGACCATCCCCCAACAATCGCCTTGCCAATTGCCGCCCCAATCGCTCCGACGTTCACGGCGATCACCACTATTGTGGGGATCAGCAGTGGCGCCCACTGCACTACGTACATCTCAGCATACTTCTCGTTCACGGTGCTTGTAGCCTGCTTTGCTGTCAGCTTGAACGAAACACCATTCCCACGAAGGACTAGCTTCAGCACAATGTGCAGCGTTGCTAATGGGTAAACGGCTGTTGCCCCGATGATGTAGAACTGCTCGTTGCGGATCCAGTCCAACAACGTGAGGCCAGCCCACTTGATCTCGACCATGCCAATCAGTTCTGTCATTACTATGACGATGACGAGATACAACACATATGTGGGGAATGGCTTCTGTATGTAGAACTCGCCACGGAAGATCCATATGACAGGGAAGAGGAGATAGAAAACAAGGAAGACTGATGAGATTGGGTAGGCTGTCATGTTGGTGTAGGCAATCCGTTGCATGAAGTTTAACCGACGACCAGCAAGGAGTGGGCAGTGTGAGAAGAACATTTCAAGGGAACCGCCTGACCAGCGCAGAATCTGGTACAGGCGCTCAGTGAGGTTGATTGGTGCAGTGCCACGGAAAGCATCTGGTTCTATGCGGCAATACATGGATCGCCACCCTGTCCGGTGTACTCGGAAGCCGGTCACCACATCCTCCGTAGCAATGTTGTACACCCAGCCTATTTCCTTTCCAAACTCAGTACCATCCTCATATGCACACTTCATGACATTATTCAGCTCTTCCATGACAGACTCCTCATGCGCCGGTGGTGATGTCATGGACCATTCTTGGTTCGCAGCTGATGGTATGGAGTTGATGAAGGGCATTGAGTTGCCATACTTGTTGGGGTTGTCCACAAGCTTGAAGGCATCAGTTCTCCAACGAGGTGGATCAATACCATAGACAGCAATCCGACGGAACATGCAACCGGTGCCAACATAGGAGGGTCCCTGGATGCCATTTAGACCAAGCAAGGTGGCATCAAAGAAGACACGGTTGTGATTGCAGTACCTGTCTGTTGGGTCGACATCATCAAAGCGTTGTGGGAACTGAACAAAAGCAGTGTTGTCGCCATCACGCCGATCCAGCATGAAGCACATTGCAGCTCGGAAGGCTTGGGAGTTGTTGACGTAGTGGTCACCATCAAAATTGATGATGAAGGGAGCATTAGTCAGAAGTGCAGAGACCCGCAGCTGCACGTTCATGGCGCCTGCTTTCTTTTGATGATCATAGCTTGGATTCTTCTCACGGGAGATATAGACAAGCATTGGGAGCCTCACATCAACAGCACTGAAGTCCAGAGGGGTTTCAGCACTTGCTGGTCCACCAAACCGGGGTTCATCGCCTGGGTGATTCAACATAACCTGTTGAGCAGCCATGTTAGGGGCAATAGATTAATACACTTTCTCAAGTCACTCATGCAAGACTATGCTAATTATAAGTCACGACTATTAGAGACTAAGTTTTATCCACACGAAGAAAAAGGGCTAGCAAAAGCATACCTTAACAATTCCAGCATGTTGCCCTTTCTTGTGGTTTTCAGCAGGGTCAAACCATGTTCCTGGCCATTGTGTTCCATCTGCCATCCAGGTTGCCTTCACACCTTCTTTGGCCTCTGCATTGTATGCATCTGAGCGCTCAGGGATTTTAGTAAAAAGTGCATCCAAACGCACCTTGAACTCATCATACTCCTTAGACATGCACCTATGATCATCAGCAAACTCATCTGGTACATTTCCTGTGTACGGGCGTGACTTCACAGAAAAATAGCTCTCAGGAGCTCTCGGCTCAATGCTATGTTTTCGGCAAAATGGAACCCAAAGTTTTGCGAAATTTGCAGTCTCAAGCAAGCCCTCATAATGGATTATGGACCCTCCATCATCCGAGAGGTAGGTAGCAGTCCTATCAATTGGGTAATCTACAGCAAGAATGGATAGGATAGAATTCATAGTGTATATCATAGGCTCATTTATGGGATCAACGGTGTTGATAAAAACATCAAGCCTGGGGAGATTAGAGTTGCCATCAGGGAGATCGAATTGTTGGCTCAAGAGGGTAAGGTCTGGGACACGCTTGATAGGGTTGAGTTTTGCAACTTGGTTTAGCAACCAAGTGACACCAAACCAGAAATCTCCAACGATGGATATCCACCAGAGCCACATGCCATCAGCATACGGGTGCCTGATACGCCATATGAAGAATAGGATGATAGCAATCAATCTCAGCAAGGTCAACAACCTGTTGCAGATAAACCCGAAACAAAGTTAGATGATGTAGTCAGTCACAAAAAAAAAAGTAGTCAGGGAAAACTGCTATAAGTCCCAGCATTGAAATAGGAATGAGTAGACTGGAATACTATGATTAGTGTGTAATGACACTACACGTAAATAAAACAGTTCTGTATATATTTTAAAACTCGTTACAAGTTGTCAGTAAGGACTTGCAAAACAAAACTGCAGAACTGAATTTGAACTGTTTACCAAACGCTCATTTCCAAAATAGCTTCATGAAGCTGTTTATTTTCTCCTCTCACAAAAAATGACTTAGCTTATCACAGCTATCGCACTCATTTCACTCTCTTATCCATGCATGAAGTTGTTGGTGAAGCTATTTTGTCAAACAAAATTTTCAAACAGCTCCTAAAAAGTTACTCCTGAAATTGTTCTAAAAAAAAAAGCTTTACTAGCAAAGCTGACCCCTGCCAAGCGCCCAAGCAGGGCTGAAATCTTCAGTCAGGCATTTAGCAGACTCGGACTGCACAATGCGCATGGGGGCATCTCAACTCTCAGACACAACTCATCGCACCGCAGTCCGCAGATCCAGAAATGAGAGAAGTGCCAGCGCGACAAACCTAGCGAGACGCGCGACGAAGACGGAACGCCAGCCCCAGCGCTCCCCGGCGACCCGTGAGAAGCGGCGCTGCGAGCAGCGGAGGCGGGTCGGCCTGAAGAGCGCCTGGGATGTGCAGCGGAAGCTGGGATACGGGACCGCGGGGCAAGCGCCTGAGGCACGGCCGCACGGCAGCGCCGCCCCGTCATCGGTGATGGTAGGGTCGCTCTCTCGTCGCCGTCGGTCATCGCCGTGTTTTTAGCCTGTTGGGAGTGTTGGCCTGTTGGGCTGGGACTGGGATGGGACGAGGGAAGGGGCGATTGGCGTGGACCCGTGGGCAAGGCGTCCATTTTCGCATTGCAGCACACTGGGCCTTTTTAGGCCCATGTTGGGAAAGCAATAGCTAAATGCAAAGCTCATTTTACACCCACCCAACTAAAAGTTCGGTGCACCATTTATTATATAGAAATTAGTTCATTACTAAAGAACCACTTGCACCCTAAAAAAACAAAGAACCACTTTTTTTATCCGAAAACCAAAGAACCGCTGACTGATCTCTCCTAAGAGAAATTGTGTAGTGTTGCCACCCTCTATTATCTTAAAAAACTGAGTCCCTCCTTCTAAAAGCCTCAGTCATGTAATTTCTTTTCGGCAACGAAGGGAGATCCCTACCGGTAGCTTAGTACGCATGTAGCCCTTTAAAAAGAGTGCAATCCTACTATCCTATTTTTACTTTAGTAATAATAATATAAATTTACTAGGCAACTAAGCTGAGGTAAATATGCGTGCATACAGCGTACGTAACTGACCGTTGACACTCCCAAAATGGTAATCACGATTCACGAGCCATGGCCAAAAGTAGAAACAGTGATTCAGCATGTACGCGTGTACTCTATGACTATATGGCTTGTTTAGATGCGAAAATTTTTTAGATTTCGCTACTGTAGCACTTTCGTTTGTTTGTGGTAAATATTGTCTAATCATAAACTAACTAGGGTCAAAAGATTCGTCTCACGATTTACAGTCAAACTGTGTGATTAGTTTTTATTTTCGTCTATATTTAATGCTTCATGCATGTGCCGTAAAATTCGATGTGACAGACAATCTTAAAAACTTTTTGGATGTCTAGGTGAACTAAAGAAGGCCATATATGAGTGATGAGGCTTCAGGCCGGTGGCCGGATGTACTTGCTCACCTGTAGGGGTGCAAGAGGATTCCCTTGACCCTGTACGTCCGGAACAGGAGCGGGCGCCGCCCGTCCTCGCCGCCGTCCTCGACGGCCTCCGCCGCCTCCTTGTCGTCGATGGGCGTCCAGTACTTATCCATCGGGCTGACGACGGCTGGTGCTGGCTTCTTCTTCCTCTTCCTCGTGCCGAGCTGCTTCCCGTTGCCGTTCGCCGCCGCTGCCACCGACGACGGCACAGTCGTCGTGCCCCCGACAACGCCGCCGTCGATGCTGCCTCCTCCGTGATGGCCGCCACCGGCACCGTTCTCCGACGACGGCGCCGCCGTGCCGCCGCCGCCGGGAACGACGACACCACCGTTGCTGCCGCCATGGACAACGGCGCCGTTCGCCGGCGCCTGAGGCGGAGCCATGCCTCGATCGATGAACGATGATCAGTATCAGTAGACTGGATTAGCTGGGGGCTTAATTAAGCTAGCAGCTAAGTGAGGCGCCTGCTAGCTCAGCTCGCTCGGTGCATGCAGCACTGAGAACTGAGCAGAGTATGTAGTGTACAGAGGAGTGTGCAGAGATATATGCGCTCGTCAGTTGCCCAACAAGGAGGTATAGACAGCACTACAGGTACACGTAAATATATATAAAATCAGGCACATTAATCTGATCCGATCAATCGATCGTCGGTTAGAAGGTGTCGAAGAAGAAGGTCCCGCGGACTGTCGGCTGGCCTCGTCGACGAGACGACGACGCGACCCATCTGCATCACGGGGTACGAAGCTACAGTGCTCTACAGGGTGGACCAGCTTATATTATACTCCAGTATTAAGTATAGTAGATTATTTGCAGCGATGGCAGCATCTGTAACACATGCCAGGATGGAGAGATTATCCTGCCATGCGTGCCATCCCGCCCAACGAGAGAATGAATATAACGGCTACTACAAGCCAGATAAAATATTTAATACCCCTCCGATCATAGTTAGATGTAGATTTGACTTCTAAAGTTTTTTTTTTCGTTACAAGATCTGGATAGGTGGTTGTGATCAGTGACATGTTTTTGGTTTATTTTGATCCATGAAAACAGTACAAAAATAAATCATGAAATATGTACAAAACAATGACATGTGACTATATATAGTACTCTGTTTCAAGTATTTGCTAACTCACAGAAACTAGTCATGTGATGATGGAAATGTGAACCAGTTTGAGCCTTATGTGGATCGTCGCTATGTTAAGTCGCTGTATATACACTGCATCAACCGAGATTGGCTACACATCAGCAAGACTTGGTAAGAATGTGTACTTATGCTAATAATAGTGTCAGTGGTGCCATCATAACCAGTCCCACCTAAGGCCTCGCTTAACTGCGCTCCGATTTACTTCAATCCATATATATTAAGGTAGCTAGAAAGCTAGTTGGATTGAAGTGCAGTCAAACAACCCATGGAACACAAAATACAAAATGCCAACTATTTTGGAATGGTAAAATATAAAATGCCAAAATTTTCAGAGTTATGTTTAGTTTCATCCAAAATACAGAATTCATTACCCTTATCATGGCCTCCTGAGGCTCTTTTGGGCTATTTTTGGTCTCTTGAGGCCAAAAATCTAAAATAGAGAACGACAACCATTTTGCTAAATTTTTTGCATCATGTTTAGTTCCATTATACAAAATGATAGTCGAAAACCTATAATTTTTTGGGATGAAAAAGAAAATAAACACACCCTTTGTGAGAGAACATGCTTTATTAAATTAATTAGTACTGATACCATGCACATGTTACCATTCTGTTAGGGTAGTTCCGAAACTATTATACCTATTAATCAGAAATCATGGTTCTAATGGATAGTCTCTATAGAATAATTTTGCATCCAATCACATTCATTCTCTCTCCATTCTCAACCAAATATATCATTTTAGGTTTTAGATCTCGTGTAGACATGGTTTCTAATTTAAACCTAATTTTTATGATTTTTGCTCTCTCTCTCTTTCTCTCTTTAAAATCAAAACTACGATAGTTTGTACATTGGAAGTGTCCTCATAGTTTTATATTCGGGATTTAATCATGCAAATCAACAAACGTCTAATGGTCAATTTCGAAAATTCAGTTGTACCAAACAAAATGCATGCCAGGTATAGATAGATCGATCAATCATGTATGTTGTAAAAAAAAAACAATCAATCATGCATGTATGTTGTCAAAAAAAAAAACAATCAATTGTAGCCATGATCGCATCATCCAATTAAACGGCGCGCTTGTTTTTAATTTTTCTTAATTAATTATTATTATTCCGAACTGCAGTTATGCATGTGACGACGGAGACGTGCATGGAGGACGATTGATGCGGCCTAACGGATCGAAGCTAGAAAACAAAAGCCTCGCTTTGGAGAATGCAGATGGTTGGCTTGGATTTATTAGCGATCGTCCATGTGCCACAGATCGCTCGTCGCCACGCATACTGACATGCACAACAACATGCTCCATCTGGCATTCTGGCGGCAGCGGTAACCCATCACACCGACACGAGCGCCGCACAGGCGCAGACCACAGGTACATCTTCAGATTCAGCACGTGCGCTACTGTTGTTTTGTGCTGCATGTGTTGTAGCCTGATTTGTCTTATAAATTATAACCAAACTGTGCAATTAATTTTTTTTCCTATACATATGATGTTTTATGCATGTGTCTAAAGATTCGATGGAATAGAGAAAAAGTTTTTGGGTGGGAAACTAAACATTGATGTGCACTTTCATTTATATTTGGTAATTATTGCCAACCATGTATTAACTAAGGTTAAAAGATTTATCTAAAAATTACAATCAAACTGTGCAATTAGTTGTTTTTTAATCTATATTTAATGTTTGAATCTTGATTTTTTTTGTATTTTAGGTATAACTGAACAAGGCCGGAGTTGTTGGAGTTGTTCCAAATTCACTTCAGGATAATGGCCGGGTTTCTGACGGAGCGAAGCGGAGGCCCGTCGCCGGAGGCTTGGGCCGGAGCGAAGCGGAGGCTTGGGCTTGGAGACTTGATTCTCTTGTAAGCCGCCGCAGGCGTGTAACCCAAACTCTTGAGATAGTGAGATCGTTGCTGGCTGGTGCCCGTGGTTTTTCTCCTTCACATTGGAGGGGTTTTCCACGTAAATCGTGTGTCTCTGCGTTGATTGATTTCACACTCCATACGTCGTTCTTAACGGGAGTCCCTAACAGGCTAACACACACAGACTTGCACAACAATGTTACATAGAGACGGGAATTCGGAGATGTTATTGCAGAGAGCGACTCTGCATGCATCTCTGTCTCTGTCGCCCATGTCTTATGCTCTTGTTCGAGACATGACATACACTCTCCTTCCAGATCTAACGCAATGTACATGTTTCTATAGTTGCATACTATGGCTCGTACGTACGTGTATACATACCCTGTACACAACAAACACACGAAAACTGTTCTGTCGAGGTATAGGTAGCTAGCTAAGAGCCTAAGATGGTTCACTGACCTTACACGATTTTGGAAATGTGATGTGATATATAACTGATAAAAGCAGCATTTGGATCCACACGTAATGTAGGTAGTCCACCAGTAGTGTGGCTGTGGGCGCCTTGGGCCTTGGCATATTGATCAAGAAACCACAGAGCACTTTTACAATCCACCATGTAGATTGTAGAGGCACGCGCTAGATTATATATATGTGCTTAGCTGAACCTTTTTAGATAACCTAAGAAACTCTTAGCCTTTCCGGTAAACTATTATTATCATGGCTCGATTATATATAATGAAATGAGCACCTTCCGTATACTAGACTAGCACTCAACTAGTAGTACGTGTTATAAAGTACAGAGGTCATGGTTGTACTGGTACTAATAATTGAGGCCGTGGGTTTTATATACAGGCATGGTGTTTAGTAACTATTTAAGCTATAGTACGGGAAACCACGGTCTGCAACCATATCAATTAGCCAATTAGCTAGCAATGAGCTTCATAAACCTCAGGCAGCCAAACTAAATAAACTGAAACAGCATGTGACAGGCAGGCTGACAGGCAGCACATCGGCATCGACGACCCCGGCCCTCAGCGGCGCTAGCACACGACGACGGATCGGATTGCCCATCTGCATCACGCCGCTGGCACGGCATGTATACGTACGTCAAATTCTCCGTGCGTGCCCGGCCGGCCGGATCGGTCATATCAGAGCAGACGGTAGTCCGTCCACATCTCTGATGATGCTGATGATAATGCTTGCATTGCATGCGTTGGGGCCGCTGGACACGATCCAAAACCAGCATGCATTACACATACTACTAGCTAGCTAGCTAGCTATCGTGCGCTAAGTGCTCAGGGCATATCCGGCCAGCTTTGCCCGCGTGCGCGCGCGCGCCGGGACGCGCTTGCTCGCTCTCATCGCCGATGGCCATTCCTGAAATAGTTCTCGGTGAAGATTGACTACACTAGCATTCCTGGTAGGAATGGTTTCCGGTCACCATTCCCTGTCAAAACGAACGCAGCCTAAGGGCTAAGGCATCAGGTGAGTGAGGTGCGTGTGCTCGCCTCTGCATGGTCGATCCAACTCCAACTCCAACCTGTCCTCGGCCCCGTAGTACGTCGTGCTTGTTGTTGTTGCTGCCTGGTCATTATTGCGTCCACTACTGCTCTGCTCGCTCGCGCCGCTAGATCGATCGAGCCTTTTTTTTTTCTTTTGTTGTTTTCAATCAGGCCGATCGAATGGATTCCTTTTGTGCGAGACAAGCTGCGCGCTGGCACTACCACACAAGTTGCAATTCCCAAGTGTCGGCGAGGCGAATGGGACCAAGGAGATTATATATATGCTACTGCCTACCAGTAGCAAAGCGAATGAGCCGGTGTTACTGAAGCTACCTGATGACGAGTGATGGTGATTTTTATTCATGCAGTTTTAGTTCTATGGAGGCTGAGCTGAGATTAATTAGTTTGTCCCATAGGGACAGAGTACAGCCCAGATAAACGATTCGGCGGCCCAGTGAGGTAATGCTCGTCAAATCAGATTGGGCCTCCATGGCAGCCCGCAATACAGGGCACCCAAAATAAATTATTTTACCTCTTTGATATCTTGTCTGATATTCATTTGATAGGTCCTCCCCGCGCTTTGCTCAAACAAACAAAAAACCCTCAGTATTTTTTTATTTCTCCTCGAACTCTAAAACGTTGGTCCCCTAACTCTCAAAACCTTTCAAATTACCTCTCTCTAGCTTGGTTTGAAGTGGTTTTGAAGGAGGTTTTGTCTCTTTATTTAGTTATTAATTTTTTTGATAGGTTTTTGAACCAAAGAAAATGTCTCTATCCTTTTAAAAATTCAGAAAATAAATTTATACATATAAGTTTTTTTATGTCACATAAAAAACATAGTATAGAAGAACAATAGATAGATTAAATTTAAAAAGGTGAAAACTATAAGAGCATCTCTAAGAGATTAGCTAAATTGTTTTCTAAAGATAAATTTAGCTATGGTTGAAAGAAAAACGTTTCCAACAGACTCTGTAAATGACTCTTCAAATTTAGTAACTTTCCATACCACCTTATTCGCTCTCTAATTTTGGATAGCCTATCTCACTAGTCATCCTTTACAGAGTCTATTGGAGTACTCTAATATTTTTTTTGTCAAATATATTTTAGAGAGTAGCTGAATCAGTAAAATTGGCTAATGTTTTTGGCTAATCTGTTAGAGATGCTCTAAGTAATCGAGCAGACTTGCTCACTGCATACAACGTCGAGAGCGACTTGCTCACTTGACACAATGTCGGGAGGGAAAAAAGAGAGAAGTAGGTCCTGTTGGGAACCGCCATGCGCCGAGGCATGTTCTTCTGGGGGTGAACGATCGTCAATCTAGATTTGTGACTAGAAGCTTGATTAATTAAGACAACTGATGACTTCATAGGGAAGGGATGGTTTGTAAACTTATTTGTTTTCTAAAACGTTGGTCCACAAACGTCGATCCCTATACTCTAGTTAGACGCAGCCCCTAAAGCTTCCAAAACAGATCTTTTGAAGAAGCTAGTGGAAACTTTGGAAAGATCACTCGATTGCCAAAGGCTACTGGACTATTGAAGCGAGTAAACTAATATTACAATCATGATTATAGATGATTAGAAGCTTGATTAATTAAGAAAACAGAGGACTTTGCTTGGTGGGATGGTGCTGGTATAGCATGATTAGAACCAGTCACCGCCAGGGTCTTGTTTGATTTCGTACCAGTTACCACGCACGGTCACATAAGTTATCGAATACAAAGTAAGAGACTTCAAGAATCTTGAAAATGTTGGCGTCAACAACAAACATTGGATGGATACAGCTCTTACTTGAGCCGGCCAAGATCATATCTCAAGACCTTCAAACTATTACACCAAACATACAGTGGCATTAAAAAAATGATTATATCTACCCTGATGACCCAGCTGCAATCACCGATTCCGATGTACCAAGAGAAGAAGCTGCCATGTCTGACCATCCTACTGGGTACGTGGCACTGAAGCTGATATACACGACAGCGACCGTACCAATGGCCATCACCAGCAAAACGAACAGGATGGCCGGTTTCTTCCCCCAGTGTCCCATGATCCCGAGCGCAAACGGGTAGAGAAGCACAAGGATCCAGACGTTGAACACCATGCCAAGCACCGCGTGCTGCGCCTGCTCCGTGAGCAGGCCCCAGGTCGCCGCCTTGCCTACCGCCACGCCCACCGCCGCGACGTTCACGGCCAGAACGGCGACGGTCGGGACCAGCAGCGGCACCCACCTCACGACGTACAGGTCGGCGAACTTGTCGCCGGAGCAGGCTTCCGCCGCCGTCTGCTTCGACGTGAGCCTGAAGTGGATGCCCTTTCCGGTGAAGAGCTTCAGCGCCATGTACAGCACCGCCGTCGGGTACACCCCCGTGGCGCCGATCATGTAGAACTGCTCGTTCCGGCACCAGTCCAGCAGCGTCAGCCCCGCCCATCGCACCTCGAACATGCCGATCACGTGGATCATGGCGATGATCGCCGCCAGGTACAGGATGTACGCGCCGAAGGGCCTCTGGATGTAGTACTGCTCCGAGACGAGCCACATCAGAGGGAACAGGTTGTAGGCCAGGATGAAGACGGTGACGAGCGGGTAGGTAGACATGTTGAGGTACGCCACGCGCTGCAGCGGGTGCATCCGGGCGGCGCCGGCGGCGAGGAGCGCGTTGCTGTGGGAGAAGAACATCTCCAGGGAGCCGCCCGACCAGCGGAGCAGCTGGAGGAGGCGCTCCGTGAGGTTGATCGGAGCGGTGCCGCGGAACGCCGCCGGCTCGACGGAGCAGTAGACGGAGCGCCACCCTTGCCGGTGCATGCGGAAGCCGGTCACCACGTCCTCCGTCGCGATGTTGTACACCCACCCGGCGTCTCTCCCCCACGAAGTCCCGTCCTCGTAAGCGCACGTCATCAGCGACGCCAGCAGCAGCTCGCTGCTGACCGTCGTCGACTCTTCACCGTCGACGAACACCGGCGTGATAGATCGTCGGTCTTGGTTCGGGGCGCCGTCTAGCATTGAGTTTATGAACAATGTCGATCTACCATATTCTTTGCCGTTGCCATTGCCATTGCCGTCGTCGTCGGCTGCTCTCCACCGCGGTGGCTCCATGCCGTAGAGCGCGGCGCGACGGAACATGGTTCCGGTGCCGAGGTAGGAAGGCCCCTGCAGGCCGTTGAGGGAGAGCATGGTGCCGTCGAAGAAGACGCGGTTGTGGTTGGCGTACCGGTCCGTGGGGTCGACGCCGTCGAAGCGCTGCGGGAACTGGACGAACGCGGTGTTCTCGCCGTCGCGTGGGTCGAGCATGAAGCACATGCTGGCGCGGAAAGCCTGCGAGTTGTTGATGTAGTGGTCGCAGTCGAAGTTGATGAGGAACGGCGCGTTGGAGAGCACGGCGGATGCCCGGAGCATCGCGTTCATGGCGCCGGCTTTCTTCTGGTGGTTATAGCCATGGCGCTTCTCGCGGGACAAGTAGACGAGCATGGGGAGGCGTGTGTCGACGTTGCTGAAGTTGAATGGACTGTCAGTGCTTGCTGGTGAACCGAGCTGTGGTTTATGGCTCGGATGGTTTAGTATGACCTGTGTAAGAGAGCATGTTAATTATTAGTATTAGCTCACAGTTTGTTAATTTGATGAGTATTTTAAAGAAAATAAGTCAGCGTGATGAAATGTTTACCTTAACAATTCCAGCGTGCTGTCCTTTTCTATGGTTCTCAGCCTGCTCAATCCATGTCCCAGGCCACTGCGTGCCGTCAGCCATCCACGTCGCCTTCATCACACCATCTTCGTCCTTGGCATGCTTCCTGTTGTACGCTTCAGATCTCTGGTAGATGGTGCTGAAAAGAGAGTCTATCCTCACCTTGAACTCTTCGTATTCTCTGCGCACGCGCCTGTGATCACTCGTGAACTCCTCCGGCATGCTTCCGGTGTACGGCTGCCTCCTCTTCACTCCGAAGTAGCTCTCCGGCGCTCTCGGCTCGACGCCATGCTTCCGGCAGAACGGCGCCCATAGCTTGGCGAAGCTTGCAACTTGGAGCATCGCTTCGTAGTGGACCAACGTGCCGCCGTCGTCGGAGAGGTAGCAGGCGTACTTCTCGACCGGGTAGTCGGTGGCGAGGATGGAGAGCACGGAGTTCACCGTGTACAGTATGGGTTCGTCTACCGGGTCGACGGTGGTGAGGAAGACGTCGATGCCGGGGAGATTGGAGTTGGACTTGGTGGACTCGTGCTGGTCTCTGATGGCGGCGAGGTCCGGGACACGCTTGATGGGGTTCAGCTTCGGGAGCTGGTTGAGGACCCATGACAAGCCGAACCAGACGTCGCCGGCCATGGACATGGCCCAGATCCACACGCCGTCGCGGTTTCGGTTCCGGATGCGCCATATGAAGAACGCGATGATGGCGATCAGCCGCAGGAGAATCACAAACCTGACAGAAAACGGGCAAACACATTAGTTTATATATCGATCTTGCATGAACAACTTTCGGTTGCATGCAGTCAGTTTTTATATATAAAAATATATAGCAAGTGATGACTGATGAGCAGTGGCAATGTTTCTGTCGAGTTAGTTAGGAATAGGATTATTCATTGATGCAAACCATTGTTGCCTACTAGTAGCTACGGACAGTCTTGCATTGGACGGCCCAAAATGGCAAAGTAACCTGTAAGGATGCAGGATGCTGCCCTTGACCTTCATGGTCCGGAACAGCACGGGCTGGCTGGAGTTGCCTGCAGGCATGTCTCCCTCCTGAATGGCCACCCAGACATCATTGTCCTTGGCGGCGGCATCGTCAATCTGCTTGGCCACCGGCGAGTCGTCAGCTGCCGAGCTGCTGCGCCTGCTCTCCTCGCCGGCGACGACGCCGTTGGTCGCCTCGACGTCGAGGCTGGCAATGGCATTGACCCGGCGAGTCACTGCCGCCGCGGCCATCATCTCGAACGGTGAGCCACACCTAGTTCGTGTTGTGTCGTTGCTGGTGCATGCGGCTTGCCGACCGGGAGTTATATACGGCGGTAAAGCAGAAAAGTTGGAACACTTGAGAGGAGGGGGACTTTCCGTTATTGTGCATAGGAAGGAGCAGAGTATCAGCTCAGCTTTTTTTTCCTCAGCACGGTCAAAAGACAGCAACTAGTAGGTCTGGGAAGCCGCCATTGCCCTATACTTTTCCGTTCTTGGGATCAAGCTAGTGCAGTACAGCAGAGAATCAGGTTCTGACCGATCAAATTCAGCGGGCCAAAGGTCACCGTCTCGATAAACAAATGCTTCTTGGGTTGTATGACATCTTTTTGAAAACGTGCACGCTACCCTAGTGGTAACAACGAGTTGTTTGTTAGATAATATATGCCTCCAGCTCCAGGTGCAGAATGAGACCATCAGACTAACAACAGCTGGGCTGAAAGGCACGGGAGAAGGCGGTGTCTCTCATTTGTGCAGGGATCAGCAAACAGTTCATGCATGGACTTCATTATTGGTGTGGTGTTTGGTCTGTGGATGCCGTTGCTCTCTGGCTGCTGCTGTTCCTGACTTGCTGTGGGGTCTGAGAAATGGCGAATCAGTTTGCCGTGCATTGTATCGAGAGTGGCGGACTGACCAACTCAGATCCAGTCTCGACAGCGAAGGTCTTGTTTACTTCCACCCAAAATCCAGAAACTTTTCAAGATTTTTCCGTCACATCGAATCTTTAGACGTATGCATAAAGTATTAAATATAAACGAAACTAAAAACTAATTGCACAATTTAGTCGAAATTTACGAAACGAATCTTTTAATCCTAGTTAATCCATGATTGGACAATAATTACCACAAACAAATGAAAGTGATACAGTATCCCGAAAATATTTCGGCAAAGAACTAAACAAGGCCGAAGGTGAAATCTGCGGCGCAACCAGCGCCAACAGTACTACTACGGCCTTGTTTAGTTCACTTCAAAAACCAAAAAGTTTTCAAGATTTCCCGTCACATCGAATCTTCCGGCACATGCATGAAACATTAAATATATACGAAAATAAAAACTAATTACACAGTTTAGCTGTAAATTACGAGACGAATCTTTTGATCATAGTTAGTCCATAATTAGATAATATTTGTCACAAATAAACGAAATTACTACAGTAACAAAATCCAAAAAATTTTCGCATCTAAACAAAGCCTACATATATAACACCAGCTCACCTCGCCCACTGACATTCCGGTGTATGTATACCTTTTTCTGGGAATTCTTTCCCAAGAATGATGCCTAAAAATTACAGTTGGGCACTCCCGTCCCGTACGTGTGTTGGAAAATCGTTGTACTTTCCGTTTGAAAATAAGGTACACATTGCTATCACCGCGAGGAAAAAATGCTACTGCAATTTGTGAAGTTTGACAAATCATGTTTAGCGGAAAATTTAAGCTAAGTATGGTGCTCCATCCATTTGTCCTATTTGCTTAAGACAGATTTTTCTTTAGTATTTTTGTGTTATTTACTAACATATTGAGATCTGCTAGCGAAAAAACAAATATAGGGTTCCATTCTTTTGAACACAATATATATAGGGTTGCATTGTCCGGTCCCTGGTTGAATTGGTCTGTACGTCTGCACCAGATCAAAAACCAAGTAGTTTGAAGTGGAATGAAGTACGAATAAAGTATTTATATTTGATACAATGGAAGGCAATTGGTCTAATGCAATGCTTTCATTGACTAACACTGTGTCTATATTGGAATAACATTAGCAAGTAAGATATGAAGAGCTACATATATCACGCCAACAATTACAAAGACTGCTGGTAGCAGTACCAGCAGGATGATCGGTCTCTTCGCCCACCTTCCCATGATCGCCAGTGCAAAGGGGTAAAGGAGCACCATGATCCACACATTGAACAGAAGGCCAAGTGCAGCATGAGTCTTCTCCGACACCGTCCATACTCCCATGTACACCAAGGCCTTGCCCATGGCCACTCCAACAGCACCAACATTGGCAACCAAAACAAACACCGTGGGAATCAACATCGACGTCCATCGCATCTCATACAAATCGGCAAACTTGTCATTGGTGTTGGCGGTCATTTGCTTGGAAGTGACCCTGAAGTGTATACCCTTTTTTGTGAGGAGTTTCTTTGCCATGTGAAATAGTGCTATTGGGTATGCACTTGTCGACCCAATCATGAAGAACTGCTCATTACGCCAATAGTCTAGCCATGTGAACCTAGCCCACTTTATCTCGAGCCAGCCAATCATGTGGATCATCAATATAATTATGAGAAGGTACACAACATACCTAGTGAAGGGCCTTTGGATGTGTATTTCATCGGGGACGAGCCACATTACCGGGCAAAGAGAATAGAGCAGGATGAAAAGTGATGTAACTGGGTAGACCGTCATGTTGAGGTAGGACACACGTTGAAGAAGTTGTAGTCGTTGGCCACCGATGAGTGGGTTGTTGTGAGAGAAGAACATCTCTAGAGACCCACCGGACCAACGAACAATTTGGTGGAGGCGCTCTGTTAGGTTGATTGGTGCTGTGCCACAAAATGCATCATGCTGCATTGTGCAATACATGGAACTCCACCCTTTCCCATGGATGCGAAATCCAGTCACTATGTCCTCTGTTGCTATGTCATAAATATAGCCAACACCCTTACCCCAGTCAGTCCCTTTATCATAAGAAGCTGCCACAATCATCTTCGTATCGGTGACAAATGTGTCATCAAAAGGTGGTTGTGTGGTTAGCATTTCTTCTCTCATGGCTTTTGATATCGAGTCTATTAAGGGAGTGGACTTGCCATACTTACTAGATTCAGGTGTGATTTTATCTTGTCTATAATGAGGTGGGTCAATGCCATAGAGTGCTATGCGGCGGAACATGCATCCAGTGCCAAGGTACGATGGTCCTTGCAGTCCATTCAGGGCAAGCATGGTTCCATCAAAGAATACTCGGTTGTGGTTGCCATAACGGTCTGTCGGGTCAACATTGTCAAAGCGTTGAGGGAACTGAACAAAGGCAGTGTTATCACCTTTCCGTTGATCAAGCATGAGGCAGACTGCTGCACGGAGAGCTTGAGAATTGTTGATGTAGTGGTCACAGTCAAAGTTGATGATGAATTGTGCATTGGAGAGTAGAGCAGAGACTCGCAGCTGTGCATTCAATGCACCCGCCTTCTTGTTATGGTCATAGCTTGGATTCTTTTCACGAGAGACATACACAAGCATTGGTAGGCACAACCCAACAACACCAAAGTCAAACTTATTTTCATCGCCGACTTGGGGACTATGGTTATGTCCACGACTTGGCTGATCCAACACAACCTGGTAAAGGATTAAGGTGTTAGAGGCAAGTTTATTACAATGGAATTAATATCTACAAAATAGTATGCACATTGGATAAGTATGCCTATTATACACTTATTCAAAAATCAACAACAATTTAATCTGAACTTTAGTACCTTAACAATTCCCTTATGATGTCCTTTTCTATGGTTCTCTGTTGGATCCATCCATGTGCCTGGCCACTGCATCCCATTTTCCATCCAAGTTGCTTGTGCATCTCCTTCTGAAGTTCTCATGCTGTTGTAAACATCCGAACGCTTGTGAATGGTGTCAGAAAGATTACCCAAGCGCACCTTAAACTCTTCATACTCCATTTGCACCCTCTTGTAGTCATTTAAGAACTCTTGCATTGCTCTTCCACCTTGTGGTTGTGCCTCCATCTCAAAATACCTCTCTGGTGCTCTTGGCTCAATGAAATGCTTGTGACAGAATGGAGCCCACAACATTGCAAACTTTGCAACCTCAACCAATGCTTCATAAAGGATCAATGACCCGCTATCATCAGAGACGTAGCAGGCAAGTCTATCAATCGGATAATCAGTGGCAAGGATAGAGAGGATGGAATTCATAGTGTAGAGTATCGGCTCATCGATAGGATCAGCGGTGGTGACAAAGACGTCGATGCTAGGGAGTTTAGAGGTGCCATCTGGAAGGTCATAGTATCGCCTGAGGGCATCAAGATCAGGTATGCTCTTGATGGGGTTGAACTTGGGAAGCTGGTTTAGGAGCCATGAGAATCCAAACCAGGCGTCCCCGACAACCGACATAGCCCAGAACCACATAATATTGGATTTGTTGTTCCTGATGCGCCAGATGAAGAATAGGAGGACCGCGACTAGGCGCACGAAGATTAGTGCTCTGTAACAGTAGAATGATTAGTATCAGAATGATGTTGTCAATGCTGATGACCGGTGAGAGTATGTGTCATGGGGTATTCTGGTCTCTTCGTTACTGAAATGCCAAATGATTGTGCATGTTCATGTTACTAATGTCAACAGAAAGGAAACAACACTGGTGCATGTGCGAGTTAATGACATTATTAGCATCCAAAGTAGTGCCTGGAAGGCTGGAACATGGGAGCTCCGCGTGAATATGCAGGTCAACACCGGATAAGTTAAA
>Ga0182004_10000864_pt1 | contig 20503 bp, 18 predicted proteins | sample Sormic07211540_1_FD_120479 | JGI IMG/M metagenome (GOLD analysis project Ga0182004, IMG submission 120479) | Endophyte microbial communities from Sorghum bicolor roots, Mead, Nebraska, USA - 072115-40_1 MetaG | ecosystem: Host-associated > Plants > Roots > Unclassified | place: USA: Nebraska...
CAATAGCATTTTGTAGAGAATAATATATTACTAGCACTTGTTCAAATAAAGAGAATTATGTTCTATTAAATTGATAAGTTCTAATATTTAACTAACAACACATGATAAATACAAAGATATAGACAAATATTTGGGTAATTCGAGTAGTTTACGTACCGGGGGATATTACCCGAATTACCCAAACTAATTTCGGGTAATCAAAATAGCTATCCGAATTTAGAATCGGGTACCTCGGGTTCGGATAATTCGGGTACGAGTAACGAGTATCGAGTAATTTGCCTAGGCTTATGGTGTACTGTTCTAATTATAGCTTGTTTACTTCGTGCATGATTGTCTCGAATTGCTTGCATGTTGTTGATTAATGATCGAGTTGACAGTGAGCAGTACCTTGGTGATCAAGGCCAATCTTTTGATGATCAGTACCTTGGTGATCAAGGCCAATCTTTTGACGATCAGCAGGAACCACATGAAAGCTTTGATCAAGGCAGATACACATTTAAAACAATATATCATATGCATGTGTCCACCTTGACAACCCTAGTGAAATCATAGATGATTGTTATCCTGAATTTTCTTGGTACTTATTTGATATGCATTTGGGGAAGTATTTGCTAGTGCTTGATATAATCCATGATCTTGTAAGATAATTAATGACTATGCTTTGAGCATTAAAAGATGACTTATGACTATATCAGATCTTGTCTGTACGTGATCACCCGGGATAACAGTGCAACCATGAGAGCTATAATAGCTCTGGCTTTAACTCAGTATGAAGACCTCTTCTAGCTTGTCAGAGGTTACCCGCAAGGGCGCGAGAGGGCTTGCCGACACGGGTATAGTGTGGGCCTCTGTCCTTATGTGTATAGGCTGTGCGTCATTGTGCCATTTGGAGGGGGAGCTTTATATCTGCTCGCCAATTGAAAACTTTACGGTCCTAACTTGTTAGACGAACTTTTGAAAGGTTTCATAGTGATCTCTGTCTACCTCCCTTAGAAGGGGGTTAAGAGACTTGCAACCTCGGACTAAGGGGTAAATCATGACTCATGGGTAAAGATATACAACCTCTGCAAAGTGTTAAAAACTGGTATACTAGCCGTGCTCACGATCAAGAGCGGCCTTGGGGACATCTACATTAAAGATGATGACGCTTGTTATGTTATTATGATTATTTACTTATCATTTATTAGTATTAATTATACTTATATTTGATTATGTGGTCATGAGATTTACTATGCTACCTTGATATTTGCTAATTAAAGATAAACACACTATATACATTTAAAAGCTAAATGCAGTTAAACCAGTGTCAGCTTATTGAGCCTCACGACCTCCTGGTTATACTTGTTGAGTACGATATGTGCTCACTCTTGCTATAACACAACACCTCAGATTATGCAAATGAAGAGGACTGGAATGATGATTATCGTTATGAGTACTAGGTTTGGAGTCAACCAGTCAACGGTTATCCCTGTGTGGTGCTTCTATCGATGAGTTTCTATAGTAGAACTATCATTATTGTGTAAGACCATTTGTTGATTATTATTCCGTTATGTAATAAACATTGCAATGATACTATTTAAGATTTGTCTACTTGTGTGTGCGACTGTTTCTAAAGTGCATATGAGTCTTTTTATGTGTACTATTTCGTTCTTAAAATTTAGATGTGACAACGTAATTTCTCAAATAATTTTATGATTATTTGCTAAGACATAGACCCTGTTTGGATCCCTCTCTGCCAGTTTTTAAGAACTTGCTTTTGAAAACAGGCCAGGTTCTGCCGCCACTAGAAAGTTATTGATATCTAACTTTTGCTAATTTCTTGAGACCCATAGAATAGTAAATAAAGTCAGATTCTTGAAAACTGGGGGATGCAAACACCCTACTAGTTTTTGTTCGACTTTAGAATTAGAAACAAAAACTGGTTTTTAAGAATCCAAAACTCATCCAAACATGGCCTATGGAGTATAAAAGATCAATATACCATGGCAAAAAATAGAGAGGGAGGTTATAGACTTACAGTGCGTGTTAACTTTTGAACGATATTGCCATTGATCTCTCTCAGTGTGGCACAAAGAAAAAGAATCGCAATAGGAACTCCCGCCACCACCTTCTGTATTTTAATTAGCATCATCATGTGCTCTATCAGTCCATGGTGTGCATTAGGCCTTGTTCAGTTCTCAAATTTTTTTTGTTTTCGGATCCTATAGTACTTTCGTTTGTATTCGGCAAACATTGTCTAATCATGGAGTAACTAAACTTAAAAGATTTATCTTGTGATTTACGGTCAAACTGTGCAATTAATTTTTGTTTTTATCTATATTTAATGTTCTATGCATGTGCCACAAGATTTGATGTGACAGGAAATCTTGAAAATTTTTGAGTAGTTTTTGGAAACTAAACAAGGCCTATAAATCATGCCTTGCTTATTCCACTATTACATTAGGATTTGTAGAGACGACCAGTAAGCATTTTTGAGGTGGGCCGCAACCTCAAGCTTCGTGCGTACCTTCCCTTAGCCACTCTACCGTCAAAGTTACTTGTGACTAAAGAGTAAATACATTCTTTTTGTATTCACTTCACTGAAATTTGAAGTGAATATTTGGTACCCTAAATAAATTTGAATGAAAAGCTTTGAACTAGAAAGTTATACATATGGTTGAGTACTAATATTTTGGTTTTGATCGTTTCTCCATGCGAAGTTGTGTGAAAGATTTGAATTTCAAAATGTGAGAAATTTAAAAGAAATTTTCTTGAAAAAAATAATTTCAAATGAAATAGTCATCAACTATAAAGTTATATAAAGTTATATAGAACTGCAAGATCTATAACTTTTATTTTATCATTTCTCCATTCGGAGATGCTTGAAAATTTTGAATTTCAAAATGTGTCGACTTCAAACTGAATTTTGGGACCAAATTTTTTCAACTGCAATGTTTTAGATCTTTTCGAGATCTGTAACTTAATTTAGTTTTTCTCATTTCTTCACCTGAGGCCATTTAAAAAATACAAAAAGTTGAATTTCAAAATGTCAATCAAGATTTTGACATTTCAACCAAAAATCACCTTATTATTTAATTTAATAATAATTTGATGCTTCATATTGAATGACCCATCAAGATTAGTTTCTCGGTTTTAACACAAGTACTTGCTGCTTTAACCTAGCCTTGGTTTGTTGGTCACCAAGCTTTTGATTGCCCTTCACCTTTGCTCAATACCTCAAATCCATTTCCTTGCTTAACATTTCACTCTATCATGCCATCCTAAAGTCAAGCCTTGCTTCATATCAATAATAAGTCCATATTTTAAATCCATTTCTTCAATTTGAATGTCTCCTTTATCTTAAAGTTCATAATCAAATATTCTTCTAGAGATAGATCTTCACTATGCATGATTAATTAAATAAGACACTATATTTGACCATTATCTTCATACTAATAAATATTTCTTGAGATATATTCAACCAATCCATGAATGAGATCAACTTCAAAAGCATTTACTCATGTTGCTTGATCTCTTTATTTTGGAAGCCATGGTTATTCCCAATATCATATAGACATCCTTTCCAACAAATGAAAGACGATAGACATGCATGTGTTTATGTCTCCTTTGCACTATTGACCTAAGCACGCCATTTGATCATTATATCACATTTTGTAGGACTAATCTTTAGCTAATTCATTTGATCTCAATAACCCATACAAATAAATTTTCAAAGGACTAAACACATGTTCAAACACTTAGTCAGACTCATTAGTTTCTTACTTTGTTAACCTTGTTGTCACTCAAATCACCAAATTCACTTAGAACCTAGATGCACCTTCAGTAATGCATATCAATATTGCATTATATCATCCAACAGGCCATATAATGTTATGTTTACATATGAACTCATGTTCAAAACACAAAATCAACTGAAATCTAGTTATGACATATCTTTATGTAAGATATGATATTTGTGTATTAGTTGAGCTTGCTATTTATACATTACTACTCGTTTTATGATGTACTTCTTTCACTTCAAAAAGATAATCATTAACTTTGTCCTAAATCAAATGCTTTTATCAATGACAAGCAATTCCTAGAAATAAACAAAGTTTAAATTATAAGATCTATGTTTTTAGGTTCACCAAGACAAATACTTTAATTTGATAATATGAAACTTATATATATTGTTAAACTAAATTAATTTCTAGAAATTCATGGTCAAATATAGAATATTCAACTTAGAACAAAACTAAAACACCAATCTTTTTTAAAGGGGGTATAAGAACCATGCCTAAGTGACATGTAACATACTCGGAGGGTGAAGGTCAACACTCAAGTGATAGGCAAGTAGTGGTGCAAGATGCTATGGCCGTTTGGTTGATTGATGAATGTTGCCATGCCATATGTTAGGGTGCCATGGTATCTTAGAAAGCTATTTGGTTCATTGCCACATAATTACCACTAGACATAGTTTTTTTGCCTCATGAAACATGTGTCATTTACATTTTTTGTGCCAAACTTTATCACTATTGCACCTTCAATTTTGCTAGCCATTCTTTCTATGACAACCATAATTTACATAGAGTTTAGTGTAGTAGGGTTAGGTGCCAACCAAATGGCCCTAAGCCTATGAGCAAGACAACCGATGTTTTTTTTTTGAATGAGATGTTTATAAAGTAAATTCCACTTTTCATTCTATCGCAAGTTTTGCAAGAACTCTTGATTGTTGCTATCAATAACATGTATGGATCTCATATATCATGCACACATCTATTAAAGATTCATCGTAAATCTTTTCAATTATTGTTTTGCAAGAGGATATTTTTGGCTGACTTTAGACAATTGGTTCATGTAGCCAATTGTGTGTAAATGATCGATTATACACCATGTTTCTAGGCATTAACATCAATTATATTATCCTTTCGTTACTTGAGACTATGGAACACCTTATTGAAACAATAGTTGCAATAGTCTACGTAACCACCTCAACTATATACGGTGGACTACTTCACCTCATGAATTATAAAATCGGATTTCTACCCCCTAAACTTTCTAAAACTGGTCAAATAACCCCCTCAAGTGGTTTTAGATGGTGGTTTTGCTATAGTGACGGTGGTTTTGTCTTTTTCTTTTTTATTTATTTTTGTTGAATCTTTGAAAAATCATAGTAAATCACAGAAAAATCATAAAATGGAGAATATAATTTTGTTGGACTCCACATTAGTAGATCTACACAGTGAACATATAATATAGTATGTTTTAGGACAAAGTTTTTGTTATAGATGAAAGGATCAAGATGCCCAAGAGGGGGGTGAATTGGGCTTCTCTAAAAATTTAAGCAACCTATAAGCTCCAATTCAACCCTTGTGCTTAATAGTGTTCTAGAGAGCTACCGGATAAAGGTTTTGCAATCTAGTTCCAATCCTATTCTAGCATGACAATTCTAGGAATGTAAAGTACTCAAAGTAGATGCTAGAAAGTAAAGGATGAGAGCAAGAAGAATGCGGTGATATTTTGCCGAGGTATCGGAGAGTCGCCACTCTCCACTAGTCCTCGTTGGAGCACCCGTGCAAGGACCTTGCTCGCCCTTGGTCCGTGCAAGGACCAAGTGCTCTCTATGGGCTGATTCTTCGACACTCTGTCGTGGTGAATCACCCAAAACCGCTCACAAGCTTGACACAAGCCACCCATAAGAACTCCGAGTGGTCTTCGTGCCTCTAATCACCACCGAACCGTCTAGGTGATGACGATCACCAAGACTAACAAGCAAAGAACTCTCACTTGACCCAAAACAAGGCTCTAGAGAGTGGTGGATGCACATTTGAACTCTTGGAACTCACTAGAGAAGGATTCACTCATGAAATCTCTCAATTCTCAATCCTCTCTAGGCTCTTGCTTCTCTCTTGCACCACAAGGTGTTTCTCAGCTAAACAAATGGGTAAGAGATCTCCCATGGACGAGGTGGAGTATAAATACTCCCCATCAAGTCCAAGGGCCGGCCACTCGAATTCCATAGAAAAGGAGTGCACCGGACACGCTCAATGTTGCACTGGACACGCTCCGTAGAGCGTCCGGTGCCCCATTAACGGCTAGTTGTACTTGCAAACCGCCAAGCACCGGACGCACAACTCAGGGTCCGGTGCCCCACTCAGACAGCGTCCGGTGAGAGGGCAAATTGCAGACCTCTCTAGGTAAGGGACCGGATGCACCCCGACAGGTTCGGTGCATGCGTCCGGTACCTAACCCTAGGCACTTTGACGCGCTGACTCAAGTCAGCGTGCACCAGACACGCCAATAGTGGCACTGCTACTTCCGATGCCTGCGTCTGGTGCTCTCTTAGCACCAAAACTTCGTCGAATCACGAACTTTCCAAAATAAAGTTTGGTTCTCTCGATTTAAGGACTTTCTTAGAGCTACCTAGTGCTAGAGTGTGCACCACACCTAAACCTAAAGCCTTACCTAGGTCAATCTACCCGCTCAATGCCCCCCTTAATAGTATGGTCAAAGGAAAAACAAAGTCCTAAACTACTCTAAGTGCCCTTCAACACCATATGGCACCTAGACCTAGTCTAGTCTTGACAATGTCCAACAATCCTTTAAAAACCGAAACGATTTCCACCATTAAGTCACCATGAATGTCCTAGTCCATAGATCATCATTACCATGACCTAACTCAAATAACTTTGCCTCTGCAAAACACAAGTTAGTCATAGTAATCAACATTGTTATTATTCACCGAAACTCATTAGGGGCCTAGATGCTTTCAATCTCCCCCTTTTTGGTCATTGATGACAACAACCTCTATGTTTGAAGTGAGGTTTTCAAATGACTTGGTTTATATAAGCATGTGACAATAAGAACAAAAAGGATTAAACATGCTTATATCAATCAAGCCTAACATCCTGCATCCAAATATGTGAGATGTGTACAACATGATACAAAGATATATGGCTCATAAGATATCGGAGTAAGAATGCGGAAGTAAAACAATATGAGCTAAAACACATGACATAGATAAATTATCATGAAGCACAAACGACATGTCTCACACTCAATAAGCAAAGTATCTCACAAGTGCATAAAGTAAACATGATTCATGAAAGAGTAGCACACAAAAAATCAAAACCCAACTCACTAACTCCCCCTAAGTCTAACATACTCTCCCTCTCCCCCTTTGGCATCAAACATCAAAAACCTAAGAGTTTGTAGGCAGAGGTGGAGCGGAGGAGTCATGTGGTACAGCCTCAAACTAATTTGCATCATCATCTTCGATGAATCAAAAGAAGCTGCCTAACCCTCAAAAAGTGCATGTGCTGGTGAAGCGGTCTAGGTCAGCTCTGTGGGCTTTGTAGCTATTTGTGTCTCGACCTGAGTCTCAACCCTTGTAGAAGTGGCTAGCACAAACTCTGTGGTTGTCGCTGATGTCTCTAGCACTGTAGAAGAAGGAACAAGCTTCTCAGACGAAGCCACAGATGAGGACAGATGCTCGGTGGTGGTGACTGGAAACATGAAGGCTACATGAGCCTACTGAGGTGGTGGTGTTGGCATGCTAGTCAGAGCACTATACAAGAAAGAGAAGTCCTGCCCAGCTAAAGAATCCTGAACCAGATGCAGAGCTGAAGCGGACTGTGGCGTGAAACCAGTGTGTAGAGGTGTGAACTGGGGCGTATGCTCAAAGCCAAAAGAGATAGCACCCTGAGATAACTGGTGTTGTGGAGTAGTGAACGACTGACTCTAAGCAGGAAGCTGGAGCGGCTGCTGAGACTGACTTTGAAGCCGCTGGGCTGTACTGCTGGAGTCGGAGGCCTGACTAGGGAGGTGCCTGGAAGCTACACCTGTGGAAGCATAATCCCTGTCGCGGCCATCAGTGCTACCATCAACGCTGTCTGCTAGGCCTAGAATGCAAGCTGCTGCTCCTAGAAAGCAAGAAGCTGCCTCTGAAGCTCATCCTATCTAGCCTGCATTGCTGCATTGGTGGCAGGCTGCTCCCTGTCATGTCGTGCCTGCTCCTCTACTACCCTCTGTTGATCAGCTCTCATGCCCTCAAGTATGGAAGTAGGGCAGGGTCAGTGGTAGTAGAGCTGCCAGCCTCACGATCATACTGCCTAGGAGGGAGATCTAGGATAGGTAGCTGATAGAGTCAAACTCCCCCTCCACCTCTACATCTACAACTGATCCAATCGCAATGTCCTGCTCCTTCTCAGTCTCAGGTACAACACATGAACTGCATGTAACTCTAGGAGAAGCTGGTGGAGCTCAGTCTCATGGTGCCTGTGGGGGTGCTGGAGCTCGTAGGTCCACGTGTGTCCTCATCATCTGTTTGGGGTCATAGTGAGGAAATACGATCACTGTATCTATCAGCTCACTCTAAAGATGAGGTGGGAGAGGATCTGCACGAGCCCAAGAATCAAGAAAGTCAACCAATATGCATAGGGCAACTAATGCCAGCCCTTGAATCCCTCAGCGATCGTGTCCTCAATCTCTGACACTATGAGATCTAGATATCAAACTCTCTCTAAGCCACTAGGTGAGATATGAGCCACTACTAAATCCTGGTGAATCCCTCATGATAGCCAGGCCTAGGTAGCATGGTCTTTCTCATCACAAAGTCCAAGATCCGTGCAGGATGAGTAAGACCACCCACAGCACGGCTCGAGCCCTCAGAGAAAGGAGGGCAGTAGAAGGGTGAGATAAAGTCAACAGGAGGCAGCTCACCATCGTGATTACGACAAGGGGGCTCTATCCCTGCATAGCACAGCTCGTGAATCTTGATCTCTGAAGCAGTAAGACCCCAAGTCTCTCTGGAATGCTGAGCTGTGACCTTATAGTCTGTGCCTACCAGTGCGTAGTGGATATAGTTGTGGTCTAGCGCAACCCACACTGAGGCAAAGAACTCACGGACCCACTTCTTGACATAGGTGTCTAGCAAAGCAAGTAGGCCAACAAGCCCTAGAAGATAAGTCAGGTAGGGCCAATATCCTGTCCAACAATGTTGGCTAGCACCTCAAGATCCACAACCCTCTGCTCTCTGAAATGAGCTTCACTGTGGACATATGCCATGTACATGTCCCTCTAAACGACAGTGTAGAATCTGGCATGTGCTCTCTGATCTCTGGTGGGAGGGAGCCAGGTGGGAAAGGGTGCGAACCTCAGCTCCTGAACCTCATGAGTAGGCACCCTGGTATGAATATGAGCTGGTGTTGGAGCTAGTGTGGAGCGAGCTGGTGTAGAGGAGCTAGTCAGAGGACATGACTAACACTGTGTAGCAGGCCTAGAGGCAGCCTATGTATGAGCGTGAGTCAACCTCTTGAGGGGCTGCTCCTTAGGTTGTGCCTCTGTCTCCTCCTGTCCCTCTGGCTCCTCCTAAACTGACTCTCTGACATCAATCCAGACCTGACGGCCACCAATCATGACTGTGCCAGGAGGAGATCGATGCTGCTGCTCAACGTGAAGGACTACACATCTCTAGGCAGTCATGAGCTCGGATCCTATCCGAAGTGAGCCCCTACGACCACCCGCCTCTACGGCCTCAGCTGCTGCTACCACTGCTTGGGCTACCTCTACCTCTCGGTCACTAGCTTTCCTCTTCTTGGCTAGCACCTTCTTTCCCTTCTCTACTGTTGTGAATCAACAGGGTCTATCATCTCCCCCGTCACCTCCAGGATTGCCTCCACTCCCACCAGTGGGACCACTAACATTCTTGCAACGTGCCATTGCAAGAATCCTCAATCACAAACTGCAACACTGCTCAAGAAGATGGTGAACTGGCACTCAAGAGGCTTGGCCTCAATCCGTACTCACGGGCTTGGCCCCGAGTTTGACTGACACTGACAAATGGCAAAACTGTGACTCACACGCTGCAAGAGATAGAATAGGTAGGGTATACATAAGCAAACATAATATCTAGAGGAGAGAAACCCTAATGGAAGCAAGCAAAGATAAGAAACTAGATGAAAACGGCTTCCTACCTGAGATGAGACGTGTTGCCGATGAAAAGATGAGATCCGAAGTCCACGGGACGCTAGGATATGCATGACAAGGGCCTACAAGGATGAAACAAACGAAACCGTCGTAAAAAACGGTGTTCCGATCCGTTCGGGCATTGAGTCAAACACCTTGCATGCAAGGGTAAGGACAGCTTACCCCAAACCCTAAATCTTCGTAGGGAGAAGATCCTAGATGTGCAAGCAAGGGAGGAACACTGGGAGAAGATCTCATGCGGTCCTGAAGGAGATTTCTGACGGAATCGATCACGGCGGCATGGTGATGGGGCGAGGGCAGAGTACGGTGGTGCGGTTGTCCTCGGCGACATTGGGATGAAGGTGAAAATGATTGAGAAAGAAACACGCATGGGGCCAAACATTATATCACAATCATGGGAGCACCAGACGCGCTTAAGTTGACACCAGACGCGTCTGGTGCCCATCGGACACATACGCAAAGAGCTCCAGAAAATCCCCCGACCACCGGACGCAGGCCACTGGACGCTCAACTAGCGTTCGATGTTGCGGACTTGCACTGAGGGCACACCGGACGCACCACATTAGACGCGCTCAGGACACTGTGCGCGAGTCTAATGCTTGCTCAACAGCAGAGACAGTACACCGGATGCACAGGAGTGAGTCCGGTGCAGCGTCCGGTGCCCTACAGGACTTGAAAATTCACCGAGTTTTCGTGCGACTTTCACCCAACCAAGTTCTAACTTCAAGAAGACACAAATAAGCACCAATTAGAACTGGTATGAGTGACCTCTCTCAAACCCTTGAAATTTTCACAAATATTTTGCCATAGGCTAAGTAGTTTTTATGAAAATAGTCAAATGAAAGCACCAAGGAGACATCATGTGGCCATTTAGCTAGGGGTCTAAATCACGATGAGCTTTGAATGCTCCCCCTATCAATGGATGAACACAACGGATGCTCAAAGCACAACTGAAAAGAAACGATAAAGCAACACACATGCATATGATATGCAATGCAATGCAATTCTTGAAAGTAAACTAATGCTTGTCAAGTTTGATCCAAGGTTAAGCTTTTTCACACACAAGGGGGTTATCTTAACCATGTTAGACAAGCCCTACACACAATCTTTTTGGATTTTTATTTTCATATGCATGAAATGCAAAGCAAAAACTATTTACAAGAACAACACACAACTTCATTTTTTAGTGAAGTTAGAGAGATCAAGCACATTAAGTTCATTTCTCAACATACAAAACCTAGCTTCATCTAAGGGTTTTGTGAAGATATCCGCCAATTGATTTTCTATTCCCACATTCTCTAGAGATATATCACCTTTGGCAACATGATCTCTAAGGAAGTGATGATGGCTGTCAATGTGCTTAGTGCGGGTGTGTTGAACCGGATTATTAGCAAGTTTTATGACACTTGCATTGTCACACAACAAAGGTACTTTATCTAGAACTACTTCATAGTCTAGCAAAGTTTGTTTCATGTAAAGTATTTGTGCACAACAAGCACCGGCGGCAATGTACTCCGCCTCAGCCATTGACAAAGCGACACTATTTTGTTTCTTTGACATCTAAGAGACAAGTGATCCACCTAGGAAGTGGCACCCTCCGGATGTGCTTTTTCTATCAATGCGGCACCCGGCATAATCTGAATCAGAATAGCCTACAAGTTGGAATCTTGCACCTTTGGGATACCACAAACCTAACTAGGTAGGGTGTGTATTTTAGATACCTAAGAATTCTCTTAACGGCAATCAAGTGAGATTCCATAGGCATAGCTTGATATCTAGCACACATTCACACACTAAACATGATATTGGGCCTAGTTGCAGTGAGGTAAAGTAAACTTCCTATTATGGAGCGATAGAGAGATTTGTCAACCGGGTTACCTCCCTTATCCAAGTTGAGATGCCCATTTGATGTCATGGGAGTCTTGATTGGCTTACAATCCATCTTCTTGAACCTCTTGAGAAGATCTTGAGTGTACTTATCTTGAGAGATGAAGACCCCTTCCTTCAATTGCTTGACTTGAAACCTGAGGAAGAAGGATAACTCGCCAATCATGGACATCTCAAACTTCTTGGACATCAAATCACCAAGTTCCTTGCAAAAATCTACATTAGTGGAGCCAAAAATAATATCATCAACATAAACTTGGCAAATGAAGATTTCCTCATTCATTTTCTTGGCGAAGAGTATTGTGTCAACTTTCCCAATCTTGAAGCCCTTCTCAATGAGGAAGTCCCTTAGCCTCTCATACCAAGCTCTAGGAGCATGTTTGAGACTATAGAGCGCCTTGGACAACCGGTAGACATGATTGGGGTACCTAGGGTCTTCAAAACCGGGGGGTTACTCAACATAGACAAGCTCATTAATGTAGCCATTTAAAAAGGCACTTTTCACATCCATTTGGAACAATTTAATGTCATGGCTAGAAGCATATGCAAGTAGGATATGGATAGCTTCAAGTCTTGCTACCGGTGCAAAGGTTTCACCGAAGTCAAGACCCTCCACTTGTGAAAAGCCTTTTGCCACAAGCCTTGCCTTGTTGCGCACCACCTTGCCTTGATCATCTTTCTTGTTTCGGAAGACCCGCTTTGTTCCAATCACTCTTGCATCTTTGGGTCGCTCTTCAAGTGTCCACACTTGATTGTGAGAGAAGTTGTTCAACTCCTCTTGCATGGTAATGATCCAATCCGTATCCCAAAGAGCTTCCTCTATAGGTTTGGGTTCATCTTCAAGAGACACAAAAGCGTGATGTTCAATAAATAAAGCATATTTAGAATGTGTAGTAACATCACGTGATGGACTCTCGATGATGAGATCTTGAGAGTGATCTTGGAGGAGATGTGATGTTCTTCTTGGCGCCACTTGAGGGGTTGCTTGGGGAGCATCAACATCTTGAGCTTGTGCCATGGCTTGATCATGAGTGACTTGAGTGTCTTCATGAGCATCTCTCACATCCTTATCATCATCTTGTGGCACATGAGAGTAGGATGGTGGATCAATGACTTGCACATCATCATCATCCTCTTGTGGCTTGATGTCTCCCACCGGCATGTTTTTCAAGGCATCCCTTAATGGTTCACCACCTACACCATCAAGATTATCACTTGCTCCTTGGGAGCCATCAGTTTCATCAAATTCAACATCAAGTGTTTCTTCAACCATGTTTGTGGCATGGTTAAAGACTCTATATGCCTTTGACTTTGAGAATAGCCAACCAAGTAGCTAATGTCACATATTCTTTGGAACTTTCCCAAGTGTTGGCGCTTCTTGTAGATGTAGCATTTCCACCCAAACACTCTAAAGAATGAGACATCAGGCTTCTTCCCATTGAGCAACACATATGGTGTCTTCTCTAGGAACTTGTGAGGAAAGAGCCGGTTTGATGCATGGCATGTGGTGTTGATTGCCTCATCCCACATCTTCTCGGAAGTGTCGTACTCATCAAGCATTGTTCTTGCCAAGGTGATCAACATCCGGTTCTTTCTTTCTACTACCCCATTTTGTTGTGGTGTGTATGTTGAGGAGAACTCATGTTTGATCCCAACTTCATCACAATACTCTTCAATGTTGGTGTTGTCAAACTCTTTGCCATTGTCATTCATAATATTCTTTATCTTGACATCAAATTGATTTTGGGCATTATTTGCAAACTTCTTAAATATCGATACAACTTCGGCCTTGTCTTGCAAGAAGAATGTCCAAGTGTACCGGGAGTAGTCATCAACTATGACCAAGCAATATTTGTTGCCACCAAGATTGGCATATGTGGTCGGTCCAAATAGATCCATGTGCAATAGCTCAAGCACTCTTGAAGTAGAGAGATAGGCTTTGGTTGGATGAGTGTTTGCCACTTGCTTGCCGACTTAACATGCACTACACAATTTGTCCTTCTCAAATGTCACATCCTTCAAGCCTCTAATCAATTCTTTCTTCATCAACATCTTGAGTGTGCCCATTCCAACATGTGCTAACCTTCTATGCCATAACCACCCAAGTGATATCTTGGTGAATAAGCATGTCTTGATGTCTACTTCATCAGAGGAGAAATCAACAAGATACAAGTTGTTGTGTTGGAAGCCTTTGAATACCATCTCATTGCCATCCTCCTTGGTCACTATCACTTATTTCTTGTTGAATAGGCATTGGAAGCCAAGATCACAAAGTTGTCCAACCGAAAGCAAGTTGAAGCTTAGTGAAGACATATAGAGCACACTGGTGATGGAGTTGTCATTTGATATTGCAATCTTTCCTAAACCCTTGACCTTGCCTTTTGAATTGTCACCAAATATGATCTTCTCTTGATTGTCCACATCTTCATCAAGTGAGGTGAACATCTGAGGATCTCCAGTCATATGTTGAGTGCAACCACTATCAATTACCCAATGTGATCCACTGGTCTTGTAGTTCACCTACACACAAGAGATCAAGCTTGAGTTTTGGGGACCCACATTTGATTAGGGCCCTTAACCTTCTCAGCTAGTTACTTTGGCACCCAAATCTTCTTTGGCCTTTGCTTGTTGGGTGGTCCCATGAAGCTAACATTGACCTTGCCACTTTTGTCTTGCCTTACAATGTAGTGAGCATTGAAAGAAAATGGTCTTGCATGCTTGGGCAAAGGAGGTGGTAGTGTGGCTTCACACTCATGAGCAAAGTGACCCTCTTGTCCACACTCAAAGCATCTCTTCGGCTTGGGCTTGCTTGGTTGATCATGAATGGCTTATGACTTGATAAGCTTGCTTTGTTGAGCCTTGTAGTCAATTCCACTCTTGTCCATCTTCATGTCAGTGTTCATGAAGAGCTCACTTTGTAGGTCCTTCCCTCTAGTAAACTTAGCTAACCCCTTGGTGAGATGCTCCTTCTCTAGCTTAAGCTTGTTGTTCTCTTGAGTTAGGGTCTTCATGATTGGGTCATTCTTGCTATCTAGCTCTTCCAAGATAAAAGACTCATCTTCTTCTTGCTTGTCATACAACAAACCGAGCTTGCGATATTGATTTTCTTCTTTGAGCTTCTTATTCTCATAAGCAAGGTTCTTGTCATGATCAATTGACTCAATCACCACGATGTTGTGCTTGGCTTGCTCTTGCAACTCTTTCTTGAGCTTCTCATTCTCACACTTGATCTTTGCATTTTCATCCTTAATCTTGATAGTGTCCTCATAGCTCTCGGCCGCTACCACATTCTTGCATTTGCAACCAACACATTTGCTAATGCTCTCCACAAATAAGTCATCACAAGAAGTGGCTACATCAAGCTTAGCAACATAGTTAGTAGCAACATGTGTTTCTTTGATAGCAAGATCATAAGCAAGCTCAAGGTTGTCATTGTTTGCTTTTAGAGTGGTGAATTCTTCCTTTAATGCTCTATGTCTAGTAATGAGCTCATCATGCACACTCTCAAGTTTATCATGTTTATCTTTGAGCTCTTTTAGAGAAAGTTTGAGCTCCTTAAGTTTAGTGGTCATGATCTCATTTTGGTCTCTAAGCTCATCACTAGATTTAAGCTTTGCAAGAAGATATTCATTTTCATTCTCTAGCTTATCATTTTCACCTCTTGTCTTTCTTATGATTTTAGTGTATTTGTTAAGCAAGTGCACAAGTTCATCATAAGAAGGTGATTCAAATTCATTGTCACTCTCACTACTCTCATCCTCACTTTGTACCTTCCGGTCACCCTTGGCCATGAGGCATAGGTGTGTAGAGGATGAAGATGGTGGAGAGGATGGTGGTGATGAAGCATCAATAGTAATGGCGGCGGCCTTCTCATCATCGCTCTCATTGCTGGAGGAGTCACCACTTGAGCTCTCAATGTCGGTGAGCCAATCACCAACAATATAAGCCTTGCCATTCTTCTTCTTATGGTACTCCTTGTTCTTACCACATTTCTTCTTGAATGCTCTCTTGTCATTCTTCTCATCATCACTTGAATCATCTTGGTCTTTATTCTTCTTCTTGAACTTGTCCTTCTTGGGTTTAGGACATTGATGAGCAAGATGACCAAGATCACCACAATTGTAGCAATCCATCGGAGATAGGCTTTCTCTTGCTACTTGTGAAGAACTTCTTCTTAGAGTCGAAGTTGACTCCATTCTTGCTGAGCTTCTTTAGCATCTTTGTTGTTCTTCTCACCATGAGGGCAATGGAAGCATCACCATCACTTGAAATTGATGATTCCACTTCAATCTTTTTTGACTTGCCCTTGTGAGAAGCCTTGAGGGCCAAGTCCTTCTCTTTCTTTGTTGATGAGGAGCTATCTTGGGGGTTGATGTGCATGTACATCTCATGAGCATTGATCTTCCCCAAGATGGATGTCGGTGTGGCGGTTGAGAGATTGCCTTGGTGAAGCACAGTGACTATGTGCCCATATTTCTCAATGGGAAGGACACATAGTATCTTCCTCACCACATCCGCCGGACTCATTTGGTTGAGTCCAAGCCCATTTAGCTCCTCTACAATCACATTCAAGTGAGATTACATTTCATTAGCATTTTCTTTAGGAAGCATCTCAAATGTATTAAGCTTGTTCATGACAAGGTGAAAGCGCTCCTCACTCACTCTGCCAGTGGTTTGGGCTGGAATGGCTTTAATGGTTTGGAATGTGCATCAGATGGCTATGGATTGGGAGCAATAATTTTCAAGTTCGTCATGGGCTGGATAGATTTGGGGCTATAGATCTAATGGACTGGGCTAGTTTGGTTCCATATGGTATTCAATCTATGGATGCACACGAGTTATAGCCCAGTAGCCCACAACCTAACCATTGCCCTCAGCCTACGAGTTACGCTCAGACTCTCCCTCTTCGCAGTTCGCACACGCACGGCCGCCGCCGCCGTTTCTTTGCACACCCCATGCCGTGAGGACGAGGAGGTCGAGGGAGTGGTCGGGAAGGAGGGAGAGTAGTGGGTTGAGCGCTGTCTTCGTACTCCGCGTCCGCATCCACCGCATCAGATCCATCGCCACGTAAGACTCTCAGCTCGCACGTTCCACACCTCCAGAGGCTCAGGCACGAGGATTTCACTGGATTGCTGCTCGAGGAGGTCGAGGAAGGACAGTCTGGGGTGGAGACCGTGCTCAGAGAGCACCTCGACATCCGCAAGCATTTTAAGGTCATCAGCCATTGCTTCAGCAAGTTCATCGTATGTATAACTACTCGTATCTCCTTCCTCCCCTTACTAACAAAGGATTTAATATAGCCTGGATCCGACAAGAGATAGCGTTGCCAATCCAAGATTATTCAAAAGGATGGTATGCGGTGTATTCCTTGTCATCCATAATCATGGATATTAGAGTTGTGCAGCTAATGAATTTTCTAGACATTATTACACATCAGCTAGTCATGTTATGGATAAGGATAAATTTTCTCTAGCGTAGAAACTAACTAGAAACCGAGGCGCGGCGTTGCCGCGCCGTGGCCATGATCCTGGCAGCCTGAGCTGAACCATTTGCGCTTCGTTCTATATGTATTATAGTTGCATCTTTCCATATTCCTTTTGTGTTTAGCAGAAAAAGATTGCTGTCATAGCTTACACTTTGTATTGAGGTGAAGTACAAAAGAAGAGGAAACACGCATGTTGTCTATGACAATTCCTCAAAATTTGTCTTATTAGTGTTATTTGACATTACGATGTATAGTTATGTAATCAAAGCACAAGCACTATGTCGACATTTAGGCTATCACAAGTTTAAAATAGTCTTATGATCTAGAGCTTGCTTTGTTTTTTCTGTGTATGATAAAGATAAAGAGCCTATACAACTTGTTTAACCTGCAAGAGCCTCATACTGATTGTAATATAAATGTTGAAGTCATGAATAAAGTATATAAATTATAAAACCACTCATTCTTATTGTAACCAAGAAAGAAAATAGCTGCAAAGGCTTAGGAAGTACTTACACAATACTTCATGGGCTTTCATGGCCGTGACTGCATACCACGCCGCTGCCATAGCCGCTGCCTGTTGGGCCATCCCTTGCGTACGTTGCCGGCGCCACTGCCTGTTTCGCCGCAGCGGAGCTCTACACCGCGCAGCTCGGCTTCCTGCCTTGCCGTTGCTTTAGTGCTGTCGGGTGTGTGCGTTTGTTGGCCGAGATAAATTTCAGAAGCCCCAACCCATCCGGCTTGTTGTAGATTTGTGTGTTTGTTGTCTGGAGCACCAGTAGTAGTTTGTTTTCCAGAAATTTTGAGTTTGTACCTAGTTTGAGTGCCATTAGATAGCATTTCAACACTGGTCTGCTAGTAAATGTTTTGCCATGTTATACTGCTTCTAGCTTGTGTAAGGGTAATGTTTGGATGAGATTTGACCTAAAATTCAGATTATTGATAAAATATTTTTTTGGATTAATTTACTGATGTGCTAAATATTTGCATTTCGTGTATCACATCCAGCAAATTCAGTGATTGGAGGCCACAGCTTGTCCCTAGTCTAAAAAGTATCAGTGTAATCCAAGTAGCATGTGGTGTATATCATTCTTCAGCTTTGAATGGTAAGTTATTAGAACTGCATAGTCTGATCTTTCACCAACTTTTCTTAGAACCTACATGAACGAATAGAAAGCCACTGCATTTGTAAAGAGGGATGTTTGTTTCAGTCTTATAACTGTCCACTAGCTAATAGCTATATTTTTCTGCCTATGTGCACCTTTTGCTGCTTCTTGACACATTAAATTTATACGTGTTCTAAAGACTAATTTGTAAATTCTCTTGTTGCACATAGCTCTTCTCGGTTCTCCTAAATGCAATGCAGCTTTGCATTTAGCTCATTGATCATGTTCGCCATTCAATGCACCTCATTTGAATTTTGACTGTAGCTGATCTTATGTTAATAATTTTGTGAAGGTGATCTTCTTGAAGCTAAGGTCTGCTAAAACAAACTGTCATCTTAGACACATCAACTATGTCCGCACATACCTCAGAAAGTTCGGGAACTCAGGGTTTATCTCTTGCATCTCATTCACACGTAAACTGAAGGTCAAAGGTATGGCAATACTTCGAGCCAAATCTAGTGGCAGTAGATGATAACTTAAAGGTTGTGTGCAAGTATTGTGGAGTTCACTTAAGTACTAAATCTGGTACAAGTATCCTTAGAACTCATATCTCAGAGTATTGTCCTGCCATAGATGATGCTTCTAGAAAGGAATTCATATCAACCATGAAGAAACAGCCCTCGGAAAACTTTGTCTTTGATCCTCAGTTGTCTCGTGAGCGTATGATTGAGTATGTAGTACATGCTGAAATCCCATTTAACAAATTTGAGTACCCATACTTTGAAAGATGGATAAAAATCGTTAATCCAAATTACGATTGTGCGAAGCGTCAAACTATTCGCAATGATAGTTTTAAGAAGTATGAGAAAATGAAAATGGATCTTCTGATTGAGCTTGTTAGCCTGAACTCTCGTGTGTGCCTCACATCTAACTTATGGACGTCAGTTCAAAACTTAGATTACATGGTTGTAACAGCACACTACATAAATGTTGACTTCAAACTGAAGAAAAAGATTATAAGTTTCAAGGAATTAAAGTACCCACATACGATTGAAGAAGCCCTTGTGAGCTGCCTAACAAAATGGGGAATAAGAGAGAAGGTCTTTACTCTGACAGTGGACAATGCAAGTAACAACAATAGAGCATGTGAGGTTTTTGTAGAATATCAAAAGCGTGAGTTGATGCTAGAGGGTGCACATTTTCATGTCAGATGTTGTGCACACATCTTGAATATCTTGGTTCAAGATGGTATGAGCATAATTCATGATGTATAATAAAGCTTCGTGAGCTCTTGAAACACAGTTTCCTCACCATCAAGAATTCAAGCCTTCAATCAGATTGCAATTGGAGTTGGTCTTCCTACAAAATGTGGGATTGCTCTAGATATTCCAAATTGATGGGATTCGATATTTAAGATGGTTAGAGAAACATTAAAATACAAGGTGGTCCTCAATAGTTATGCACATAAGTATGCTGAAAGTTCTCCAAATGAGCAAGTATTGTCACAAGCTAATGCAATATGTGAGTTCCTAAAAGCTTTTGAAGAGGCTACATATTTGGTGTCGGCTGATAGGACTCCTACTGCACAAATGTTCTTGCCTTTGGTTCTTTCTATCCGCCATTGCTTAAATGATCCAGCTTGGCAAACAAGTGTAGTGCTAAATGATGTAGCTGCTGCCATGAAGATTAAATTTGAGAAGTATTGGGGTGCTGATGTTGATGAGTCTAATCCATTTAGTCTTCGCAAAAAAGACTATGATTTTAACCTTGCAATTGCCATTGCCACATTATTAGATCCAAGAAGGAAAAGTGAATATGTAGAGTTCTTTTATCGCAAGGTCTGTAGGAATGTGGATCAAGCGAACACATGTCTCGCAGCTGCCCTTGAGTGGATGAGGAAATATTTTTCAGTGTATGAGAGGCGTGTGATGCAAGATTGTTCATACTACATGACACATTCACCCGTGGCTAGCAGCAGCCTTGTGGGCTCACCGGTTCTTGGGAAAAGACAAATCGAAGAAGAGTTTGAAAACTTCAGGTCAAGTCGGAGAAGGGCTAGTGC
>Ga0182004_10000865_pt1 | contig 20487 bp, 16 predicted proteins | sample Sormic07211540_1_FD_120479 | JGI IMG/M metagenome (GOLD analysis project Ga0182004, IMG submission 120479) | Endophyte microbial communities from Sorghum bicolor roots, Mead, Nebraska, USA - 072115-40_1 MetaG | ecosystem: Host-associated > Plants > Roots > Unclassified | place: USA: Nebraska...
GTATGTATGTATGTATGTAAAATGGGAAAAAAGGATCAGGATTCAGAAAGTAGCACGCGCGTGCGTACATATACAGTCAGCAAGGTGCAGCAGTAACCACAGAGTTTTGGCCTGACCGGAAAACCCAGCAGCAACAGCGAGATACAGTGGTGACCACGAGTTTTCGTTTTGACCTAAGGAAGGAACCCAGAAGGCAAATAGTTAAGCAATCTGCAGCCACCGAATTAAAAGAGTAGGTGAAAGGCACAGGATCAATCAGAAGAAGCAAGCAGAGCCAAGGAACAGAAAAAGGCGAGCATATATGACAGCAGGAGGATTTAATAATTTTGGGGCGGATCGTCGGAGAGGGAGAGGGGTCCCGGGATATGATCGGATCTTTGGTTTGATGATGAAACGTAACCCAGCTCAGCCACCCATCCCATCATCAGCGACTGGAGTCTGGAATCCAAGGCATGATGAAGAATACACACACCACGCATGACGCACGGCAACGCCAACACACACAGCTAGCGACGCAACATGATGGACAATAATACTCCATCCATCCTAAATTATATTTTATGTCATTCCAAGAATGTTAGAGAGTCAAAGTATCTCAACTTTGATCAAAATTATAGAAAAAATTACAAAAGTTTATAACATCAAATAGGTATATTATAAACATTTAATTAATAAATATTATTATCTTACCTTTTAAATTCGGTCAAATTTAAGATGATTTAATTTTTAGAATAACTTATAATTTGGAACGAAAGAAATATAATCCAAGCTTTGAGACCAACTGTCGGCCGCGCGCGGCTTCAGTTCCATCATGTGCATGGCTGCGCAGCCACGATTGCTTCTTCCTTCGTTCCATCCAGTAGACGGGAGATTTGGTGGACACCTCCTCATATAGCACTTTAACAGTTGCCCATACAATTCCACCACAATAGAGCAAAAACAGATACAAAAATACCATTTCAGCCCCTCATGCCAGCACGGATCAAACGTCAGCAAGGCATGGGAAATGTCCCTTCTGCCCTTGCTCTCTCCTTCTCCATCCTCTTCCTCTCCACCACAGGACGCGCATTTTGTCGAACAGCCAGTGCACGAAACACTGCTGCCTGCCCGCGCACTCCGAGAACGTGCACTCCCCCACGTCAACACGCGTTCTCCTCGACGTCGGACAAGTAGACCACCAGCTCCCTTAGGCTCTCCTGCACGCCACCAAGCTTTGTCGTCAGCGTCGGCGTCGAGGAGGCGGCGGTAGTCCTCTGGCCGCGTGAGGCCCAGGCCGCGCACGGCGAGCGCCACCTCCCCGCGAGCGCGGTTGTGGAGGAGGCGGTACGGCGGGCAGAGCGGCAACGAGGGCAGCGGCCCCAGCTGCTTGTCGTCGTCGTAGGCGGCGAGCGCGGCGCGGCGCGGCAGGCGCGCGGGACGGGCGCGAAGGAGCCGGGCGAGGCCGCGGGCCACGACGCGCTGTCGTTGGCGCCCGAGAGGGAGAGGCGGCGGGCCACCCACCGCGCGCAGGCGAGGGAGAGCGCGCACTCGGCGGTGTAGGAGAGGGCCATGGCGTGCGCGCGGCGGGGAAGTAACGCCGGCGGGCCCTCTACGCCTTCGTCGTTAGCGTCGCCACCAACCTCGACGGTCTTCGCCCTAGCCACGCTGTGCTCATCGCGTGCTTGTTGTATTTGTCGCGGCCGTAGACACGGATAGCCCTCGACGGCCGTAGACACGGGGAGCCCTGTGGACCGCAAGCCGGAGGACACGGCGGAGACCGTCGTGCGCTGTGTTTTTCTTGAGCCATGATGACATCATATACGCTCTTTTTCCATTGAAAAATAAATAAGAAATGTCTTTAAAAAATACAAGTATACGTATCTCGGGCTGCAGCTATCCTGAGCCGTTCATCCTTTAATCTATGGCCTGGGTGAAAGAAAGAGGGGAGGGGCATGATAGTCTTTTCTCATGTGAATGATGACTCAGTATCATTGTGGCTGCCGGCGTGGCGTGCCATGTGAGCAAAAATGATATTTTTGTATCCATTTTCGTTTTCTTGTGGTGAAATTGTATCGGCAACCGTTAAAATGCTATTTGAGGAGGTGTCCACCGCTATAATGGTAAAAAGTTAAATCTCCCCCAATAGACTACTTAGCAGTACTACTTACTCGTATAATAAAAAAGTTGTTTGTAGTTGATTATAGGGTTCTAGTAGTATGATTATATTTATAAGTGATCTTGTCTTGCTCTCCTCTCCCTAGTCCCTCCATCACCCTCCCAAGGAGGTGTGAACTTGTCTTTTCTCTGGCAAGCTAAGCTCTCACATCTCTCTTTCACTTCTTGTATATCAATTCAAGCATTGACGACTAGTGCAATAGAGACAAAGCTTGACAGAGGGTGTCCCACGCGTGTCTTGCCTTATCTTCTTGTTTCTTTCCCTTTTCTCCTCTTCTCATCCCACTCGAGCGCTGCCTGCTCCATTCTCCGTCGCTCGCCGCCGCGGCAACACTCGCACGAGCGCACATGCCCCACACGGCTCGCCGGTGCCACGCCCACCTAGGCTGCTCGTCGACGCGCTTTCCACGCCGCGTGATGGCCAGCGAGCCAACCCTCCCTCTCTCTCTCTCCCTCCCTCCCCCTGCAACGACATCCACGTGTCCCTGCTCTCTCTCACTCGCGCTCTCACCTCCATGCATCCGAAGACGATGATGACGACATGGCTCCGATGAGGTAGGTGGGGAGGGATTTGGATCCGAGGCGTCTCTCCTCTTCCCTCCTCTAGATCTGCTCCTCCTCCTCTCCTACTTCTCCTCCCTTTGGATCTATGGGATGTGGTGATGACTAGGGTTTCAACGAGCTCTCTGGGGTTCAGCTCATCACCATGTTGCAATGGTTTTCTCTATTTGTTGCATTAGGTTTGGGTTGATGTTGCAATAATTTTCTATCGTTTGTTGCATTAGATCTGGGTTGATGTTGCAATGGTTTTCTATCGTTTGTTGCATTAGGTCTTTGTTGTTGTTGTTGCAATAGTTTTCTTCTTTTATTGCATTAGGTCTTGGTTGATGTTGTAGTAGGCTAGGGTTGCGGCGAGCTCTCTGGGTTGATGTTGCAATGATTTTCTTCGTTGCTGCATTAGATTTGGGTTGATGTTGCAATGATTTTTTTGGTTTGCTGCATTAGATTTGGGTTGATGTTGCAATGGTTTTCTTTGTTTGTTGCATTAGGTCCATGTTGATGTTGCAATAGTTTTCTTCGGTTGTTGTATTAGGTCTTGGTAGATGTTGCATCCTACTGTTGCAGCGGCAAAAGGAGGGTGGCGAGCTAGGGCCGAGCTTTGAGGGCGAGCCGGTGGCGAACCAAGGTGCTAGGAGGCCGACAAGGTCAAGAGAGGGGGCGGATCCCGTGCGTGCGAGGGCTAGGACATGTTCGATCCACTTCTCCCGTGCGCGTGGGGGCGGTGCAGGTTTGTGCTTTTCTTCTTTTTCTTCTTGTGTTCAGGTGGACGGGGGCGATGGAGGGTCGGCGATGCGGGATGTGCTTTCTTCTTCTTTTTTGTATGGGTGTGGGACCGTGAGGGTGTCCCATCAGACGTGCAGGTGCAATCCACTGTATAAATATAAATAGCATACTTTGAGTAAGCAGCACAATAAATAAATAGATAGATAAAGACACTAGGCAGGGAATATGGCAATGGTCCCATGCATTGGCAATTGGCATTGCCCCTGCCGCCTAGTGGATGTGGATTTCGCTCTCTTTCACACACATGGGATCACAAGACGCGTGCTCTCTTCTTTCTCTGTCTATATATATGAGAGCTCCAATCCATATCCATGGCACACGCCAACCATATCACACAATCCCCATATCTGTTTGTCTCCCTCCCCCTTCCCTTGCCTTGCAGCAGGCTTCCATACAGTACGTGGTGTACGTGCCGTGCCAAGCTTCTCCCTCACCTACCTAAATCCAATCCACTTCCTTTCTTTTATTTTTTTATTATCTCTCTACTACTATATACTTCCGGCGTTTCATACTTTGTGTGTCTCATCGATATTCTTCCTGGGAGCGGTGTTAATTGCCCTCTTGTTGCCAACAAGAGATGGCCGACGGCAGCAGCAACTCATCGGCGGCGTCGGTGGCCACGGGAGAAGAGGTACAGCTGCCTGCTCTGCTCTGCTCTACTTACTACCCTGCCACGCCATGCGTGGTGTTAATTGCATTCTTTGTTGCCATCAATCGTGCTCCTTTCTTCTGATCTACCACAGAGTTTTCATTATCTCTCTATGCCTCTTTTTGTTCACATGTTTTTCTCTGCCTCAATTTTCCTCTTGCCTGATCCACCATGTTTGGAAATTCAAGAACCATAAGAAATTGTCCTCTTTTTTCTCTGCTTTGCGTTCTGGAGCAGGATGCAATGTGGATCGTCTAAGTCTGCTCTCTGGACATCTCAAGCACTAATCCTGTTATCTGATTCAGTAATTCTCAGTAAAAAAACAGAAATTAATAGGACAGTCTGTTCTGTAACAACAGGACAGGGGAGGCCTAGTATGCAAAGCGACTCATTGAACCTTTTTTCTTTTGCGGGAAAAGTAATCACTGGACTGAACCTTACATTACATCCACCAAAAACCAAAAAGGCGAAAATGATGTGAAGAATCTCTTGACTGAACTTTTCTGATCGATACTCTGAATAAGACCCGCGGGCCAAGGCCAGCGCATGCATTCTGTTCATTGCAGACCACAGCAGTACAGGCCTTCTTATTTTTTTCACCAATGAGAGCGAGACAATTTTGGAATCTCTCATGTTTGGGGGTCCATCTGCATGGACTTGTTTTCATGAACCTGCCTGCCTGTGTTGGTTGCCTTGTTGGGTCATGCACTATCTTGTTGCACTCATGATTTGGCAGCCTTGTGTCAATCAAGAAAGTAATAAGAATGTGTAAATGCAGGACTCCATATGAATATGGTGTGGGTTTTGTTAGCTAGCGTTCAATGCTATACGCTACTGGTTACTGCACTGAACATGAGGCTTAACAGCAATATACTCTGAGCTGCAGGCTTTCGTTGAGAAGAAGTATGGTGGAATGGCGCCTAAGAAGCCTCTGATTTCAAAGGTATTACTATTGCTAGGCTGACCAACCTTAAGCATGCAGCACCGATGAGCATGGAAGGAATTTGCTTACAGTAGTATAGCATCTGATGATTTTTTTTTATTTGGTGGTTTTCTTGTGTAGGATCAGGAGCGCGCCTACTTCGATTCTGCGGACTGGGTCCTTGGCAAGGTATCCAATCCTTCTCATCCATCCAGGAATAAATAAATGAGCATCTCTGCCTCTGCAAGTTTTTGCATGCTACAGGCCCATACATAGGATACATCATGTAACATATGTTACCTAGCTGTTCTCTGAACTGATGAAACCTTTGCTTTCTGATGGAAATGCTTTGCTTCAGCAAGCTGCAAACAGCGGCAACGCACGGGTTGCTACTGCTATCGAATCCTTGAAGCCAAAGCTAAAGGTGAGTAGCTAGCTAGCCTGCAGTGATTTTTAGCTCAGCTGCACTGCACTACACGTTTTATCAATGCAAGTCGCATTGCATTGTGGTGAAAGCAAGATGTTCGTTGCTTGCAGAGGACGCCCCATCACCAGCTTCCCCCTCGCAAGCCGACCTGTGCAAAAAATTAAAGGTGCCTGAAACTGCAGTCTCTGAAACTTGCACCTTGGGGTTCTAAGGATGCTTCAATTTAATTGTGTGATGAGTCATTCTTTGTTTCTTTTGGATGGATGATGTAGTGCCAGGGCTTACAAAACTTCCCTGGCTGGGAGACATGATGAAGAGATGGAGTTGCTGGGATTACTAGTCATTTAGTTGCTTGGATAATTGCATTGGTTAGGGCAAATTCAGGATTGAACCCTGCTACTAGGGGAAATTTAAGCCAGTGGGGTTATAGATAGACTAGATATTGCCAGTAGTATATGCTTATTTGTGGAAGTGGTAGATGCCATCATCTGTTTCAGATGAAATGTATCCTCTCTACTTGGCTTCTCTCTCACTCTATATATATATATATAGACACACACACACACACACAAGAAATGTATGAATGATATTCCAATTTGGGATGACAATGTGAAATCCTTTTGGAGGAGCTGAGAATGGTGCAGTATATACTGATGGAAAAAGTCTATTCTACCGCCTGAATTGTCAACTGATTTTACTACCTGAATTTCAAAACCAGATATCTTACCCATTTAACTCTCAAAACCATTCAAATTACCTCCCTGCCTTGGTTTAGAATAGTTTTAACTTTTAAAGGCGGATTTGTCCTTTTTTTATTAAAAATTCGGTAGATACTTGATAATGTTTTTTAAATGATAGTCTATAAACTTCTATTCTTGAAGAAAACTAAAAATAGATTAGGATACAAAAAAATCCAAATAAAAAAATTTAGATCTCATGAAAATATCTCTAGATGCTTGAAAAACATATTGCTCTAGGAAAATGGCAATATTATCAAGAAAAATCTAAAAGAACAATAAATATTCTAGTTTATATGTAAAAAAAAATAATCACAACAAAAAATGTAATGCACAACTAACAAGAATAGCAACATGTTTATACATCAGTTAGAATGTTTTCAGAATTTTCTATTTTCTTATATTTTCCTAGAGATAAACCTATTCTTTTGAAGTTTGTAAATATATAGTCAAGAGCTCTAAATATTTTATTTAGATTTTTCATATCACATTCTTTCTCTTGATTTTTTTTATAATTTTTAAAAGCCTAGAGACATTTTTCTATGGTTTAGAAACCTTATCAAGTAGCTAGGGACAAATTAACTTGAACGGCCTTTAGAGTTTAGAGGGTAAGCGGAGGTAATCGAGGCTCAATGAAATCAGGGCTTCATGAGTTACAGCGCTTGGGGCTTCCTTCACTTGAGGCCTTGTTTAGTTCAACCCAAAACCCAAAAAGTTTTCAAGATTCCTCGTTACATCGAATCTTGCGGTACATGAATGAAACATTAAATATAGACGAAAATAAAAACTAATTACATAGTTTAGCTGTAAATCACAAGACGAATCTTTTGATCCTAGTTACTCCATGATTAGATAATATTTATCATAAACAAACGAAAGTGTTACAGTAGCGAAATCCAAAAATTTTCGCATCTAAACTGAGTCAGGATGTGTGCCTTTGGTCGCAAATTGGATGCCTGCAATAGCTCCTTAAACTTTGGGGTGAGGAGGGTTTCAGTAATTTTTATTACCGCACCTTGCTGTAAACTTATTATGCTTCATCTTAATGAAATATGTGTGATAGACATGTTTGCGAATAAAAAGAGAGAAAAAATGAAGTGGATGTAGAATGGATTTTCCTATAATGGAACGAGAGAAACCGAGAGGGGCTTTAAATTTGTGTGGACACTGGGCCTGTCAGACTTTGCATCATATCCCTGGTCGGGCCGGGCTTGGAAAGAAGAATGGCCAAATGGGGCAATTGAATTCCATTGTAATTTATTAAAGCTTTCAACTTAATCTTTAAATTTAATACTTATTTCACCCGGGTTTAAGTCCTCGACTTAGCACGTGTACTCGTATTTTTTTGAATTTATTTCAGAATTTAACGTTGCTACGCTTTTAGTGGTAGACGACGTCCCCGATGACAGCGAGACGTCTGTGTTGACTTCGTAAATCTCGTGATCTGCTAGCTTAGTTTTTCGAAGGTACTTATAGAAGTAGGATGGAGGAATAACGCCCCATTTGATTATTGTTGTTAAACTTTAGTCCCTATCAGATTGGATGTTTGGACACATATATAAAGTATTAAATATAGACTATTTACAAAACTAAAAATGTAGTTATAGACTAATTTATGAGATGATTTTAAGCCCAATTGCTACAGTACATACATGCTAATAAGAAATTAATTAGACTTAATAAATTCATCTCGTGGAGTATTGACAAAATCTGTAATTTATTTTTTATTAATATCCAAATACCCTATAAATTACTCATATAACATCCAATAGAACAGAACTAATTAGACATTTAAATCGACATTGTACTGCTACTTTCATCAATCTACAGAAATAATCTATATATGTATGAGCTATCGCTCTGTTCGCATGAGTTTATGTGCCGAATCGACATTGAATTGATGTTGTACTGCTACTTTGGGTGGTCCGGATGGAGCATGCAAGTGATGAGTTCTGAATATATAATGAACTCGTATTGTTTCTTGTGTTGCCTTGCCTTGCCTTTTCATTGTTCATCGAGAAAGCAACACCAACATAGCTGCCTCAGCTTCTGCATATATACGAGTAGTGGATAGTACCCCGAATCAAGATTTCTCGTCACTCTTCTGAATATTACGATAGCATTTCCGTTTGTATTTGGTAATTATTGTTCAATCACGGATTAATTAAGCTCAAAAAATTCATCTCACAAATTAAAGATAGATTATGCAATTAGTTATTTTTTATCTATATTTAATGCTCTATGCACGTGCCGTAAAATTCAATGTGATAAGAAATTTTGAATTTTTTTTTGGATTTTGGATGAAACTAAATAAGGCCTTAAACTAGTGGCTTCACCCGCTTCTAGTTTATCTTGAGGAGGAAAAGAAAAATGACCTAAAGTCTTCCACAGCACAGCTCTAACAAACTGAGCCTTAAAATTCAATGCAACCACCTAAAAAAAATGATAGAGCTATGAGCATGTATAATGTCACACATGGAGTGCCAGGTAATGTGTATGCTTGTACTACACTATTTATCATGCATATTATATCCACCCCATGCATTATTTCCTGGTACGGTGCTGTGGCCGTTAAACTGGAGACAACAGTCTTAGCTTGCTGATGTACTAACTAACTACTGCTATCATGTAGGACTAATTAAGCTAGAAGGATGCATGACACTGACGCGACACTTGATCGATTCAGTATAGTATAGTACATAACAGTCTTATAAACCATGCAAAACCTGATTCTTCCATATCCTTCATCATTTGTTTGCAAACGGAAAACACCAGGACATAACAAAACCACCAATGCGGCAATGCAAACGTCCAATCGCTAATTGCCTGCTAGCTAGGTACTGTACCACGTAGTAGTACTGCTCAATAACTAACACTGCCCGCCGCTACTTAACCACCAATAATTTGGTTGATGGATCACATGAATGATGAAGATGCAACTGCAGTTATGTGTTCTGAAAAACACCAACAAACGATGCTGCCATGTCCTGCGCGGCTAGCTGAGCCTAACATATATAATCCGCCTACTATATACTATATAGATGATGATGAAGGGGACAGGTCAAGGACCCATGGCTTTATTATAGCGAAAAACAGGGTCCAGGATTGCAAGTACTGGAGATGAAGGGCTGTCTGTGTATGAAAAAAATTGGTCCATAAATCCAACACACAGGCAACAGCAGCAGTAGGCTACTGTAAAGTTGGATCGATGCATGCAAGCGATGGAACTGCAGGGACCTCACGGCATGGCATGATACCATGATGGCAATAGGCACAAGTAAAAAAAAAACAGCAGAAAACCACTTGTGAGCCAAAAAAGCTCAAAAACTACAGCTCAAGCAAACCGGCCCTGTTCTTGGAAAGCCGTATGCATGCAGTATGCAGTAAAGAATGCCGTATGCATGCAGCAGCAGCACCAGAAATGCCTATATGTTAAACAGTACTTGCCACTAGCTTACATCAGCAAATTAATATTCCATGCGCCAAAGGATTATGGCCACACCCAAATACAATGGAAAATCATCATCAAGTGTCAAACTTGTTCAGGCTACTGAACATTACACAGAACAATAACAAAAACAAGAGGTTTCTGTAAAGTTGACCGGAAGACGAGAGAGTTATCAACAAACCAAAGACGAGCAAGCAAAAGAATATTAAACAGGCCAGCCTCGAGCAGCACGGAGGCGGATGGCCCGGGAGGCGATTTCTCTCAGAGTGTCTCGTGCTGTGGACACGGCGTTCCGTGTCTGCCTCTCCTGCTCAGGCTCCTCAAAGGCATTCATGAACTCCTCCTGTTGCAACCTGTAAGCCAACGCAGCATCTTCAGATTGTTCTGATCCTACTGTGCTCCTTGGCAACAGCAGCTGCGAGGCCGAGACGAAGCCCCTACTCCTGCTGTTACTGCTTCTTGTGTTGCCATGTGTGCTGATGAAGTTCGCGCTAGTGTTGGTTCTTGTTGTACTGCCAGGTTCGAGGAACGTCCTGTAGCTGCTTCTTGTTCTACCTTCGGTGATGAAGCTGCTGCTGCTCCTAGCTCTAGTTCTCATACCGGTGCCACCTTGTGAGAACCTATTAGCTCTCAGTGGGCTACGGTTCACATCCTTGCCGCATGGTGAAGGTGATGAGGTTGAACTCTTTCTTGCCTCAACTTCACTAGGAAACAAGAGCTGAATGGTGTTCCAGAGTACAGTGTTGATGGTGCACGATCTTGAGTTGCTGCAGAGTTACAATCATTTAGTCAAAGCCTTTACAGTTTATTGAGCAAACACATCTTTTGTCGATATTGCACAGCTTTGAAGAAAGACATACCTGATTAATTGCCTGCATTTTGGACACCGTTTCCCACACTTCGCTGCAGCATGTCTTAAGCATTTCATGCAGAAGCTGTTAAATAGAGTAGCAGTAATATGAGTTTCAGAACAGTTTACAGAGTAATGAAGAAACCGACTTAAAATATTCAACAACATAATTACATCAAAGAATGTTCAATTCAAAAAACGGTATAATGAGCAAAATTTTAGATTGGTGGACAATGTACAGATAACCACCACTTAGTTGAGATATTTGAAATGATAAACCTCAGGATTAAAAAAAAGCCCTCTTTCATACAATACTAATTTATTTCCACTCCAGCCTAACAATGAGAAGTATTCCATAGTCCTACATATAGAGAATCAGAAAACAAAGATTTGTGAACTGAACATCTACATGATAAACAAGCATTGTATGGTCACAGCAACTAAAATGAACTGAACTATACAGTAATTCTTGCTATGTTGCATGCCGGATACATGCTTTCTGAAATCAAGTAACCTTTTTTTACTATAAAAGCAAAGTCAAAGTAGCGATGAAAATCATAGTACTACAGTCTCGTATATAAACAAAGTCAGGAAAAAAAGGAATTGTGAACGCGCAACAAGCACACATGTACATTGCAAATAGCTTTTGTGGTCCATTTGGCCAGGGTAATTAACAGGCTTCTCAGACAGTAACCAACAAAACTTTACCAAATTCCAGGATCATTCGTTAAACTGCACTTTGGACAATAGAAGAAATCACTTTTGACAGGCAATCAGCATACAAAATGAATGTGCAACTCACGGGAAGCAACTGGCATCCTACGGTTGCACACGGCACAAACAGAATGAACCAAGGAAAGATTCCAATTTCTTCTCTTTGCATACAGAATTCAACAAACTACTTTTCTTTTTTCCAAAAGCACAGTTAGAAATTACCTGTGCCCACAAGGCGTGGTGGTCGGCTCAAAGCAGATCTCCAGGCAAATCTGCAGAAAATGCAATTCCCAATTCAATCCTCAATACCATCTAGTACGAAATCACAGATGTAACCTCGTCATATATCATAGTAGAAAAGAAAAGAAGCACCCTTACCGCGCAAGAGAGCTCCTCCCGGAGGCGATCCATACACGGCATGTTGCCGGTGGCCGCTGCCTTCTCGCCAGATCCTGACGCCTCCTTGTCGCCCACAAGGACAACCTTCTCTTCCTCCTTGGTGGCCTTCACTTCCGATTTGCCGTCTAGGGGATTTCCAAATCAACGACAGAGAGAGAAAACGCTCAAGAAGATTATACTCGTAGCACAAATTTTGCCAAGAAAATCGATTCAATCTTGGGAACAGCACAAACCTTCCGCAGTGTCCGTCTTGTCGTCTTCGTCGTCGAGCGCGAGAACCACCGGCGGAATCTTGGCCGGAAACTGCCTACGAGGCCTCCTCTTTCTATGAGAAGGCGGCATTCAGACGAATGTGATCATGAACCAGACAGAGAAGGAATTAGGCGGGTCGGGCGGCGTACCTGGTGCTGGATCCGGCGCTGCCGCCGGCGGAGGAGGTGGAGGCCCGCCTCTTGCGACGGGACTCGCGCACGGGGGTGTCCTCGACGACCATCGCGGCGAGGACGGACTCCTCGTCCCACCCGGCCAGCTCGGCGGCCGACCGGAACCGCGGGCTGAGCAGGTCGGAGCCGTCCTTGGGCGCCGCCGCCCCATGGCGACGCGGCGCGGATCTAGGGCTGCCGCGAAGGTCTCTGGACGCCATCCCTAGCTCCCTCCCTCCCTCCCTTCCTCCCTCTGGCGATGCCGATTTGGTAGCCGTGGGCGCTGAGTGAGGGGGGGGCAGAAGAAGCAACGGTCGCCCCGCGGATCGGGAGTTTCGAAATGGTAGCGGAAGGCGGCGGCTTCTGCCCTTAGGCCTTGTTTAGTTCACCCTGAAAACCAAAAAGTTTTCAAGATTTCTCGTCACATCGAGTTTTATGACACATGCATGACACATTAAATATAAACGAAAACAAAAACTAATTATACAGTTTAGCTGGAAATCACGAGACGAATCTTTTGATCCTAGTTAGTCCATGATTGGATAATATTTGTCACAAACAAACGAAAGTGCTACAGTACCGAAAATTTTTCACTTTTCGGAACTAAACAAGGCCTTACTCACGATGCAAGTGGGGCGGCGGTGCTCAGCCCGCCCCGCGTCCGCATGAGCCGCGAGAGATTTTTCGGGTGCGTGCGGCAGACCGCAAAACGCCGCTTGCTTTTGCGGGTTTATGCGGCAGCCCGCACAACGCTGCTTGTAGCACCACTTACAGACAGACTTCTTAACTGCTGCAACGCCTCTCTTCAGCCATCGGATTCATCTAGTTACACAAACTAGACTTGCTATGATAATTTATAAATAGTTGATGCACAGGCACATTGGGCGGCGGCGCATATCACGTGGTAGATAAAATTTCCCTTTGAATACGTCCTTCGTCTGGCAAAGCAATGAAGCAACCACCAAGCAAGGTTAGCAGGAATGGAAAAAGCATGGCAAATGGCCATCAGCGAGTAAGCGTGGAGAAACGCTATCGCGCGGCGCGATGTCATGCAGGCAACCGTGGCCTCCGAGCCAGAGTGCTCACGTACCTGTCATGCTTGCCATGTATTGGCTCCGCGACCGGTAGGTAGGAGCCGGCTCAGCACGGGGCACGAGCAACAAAGACACGACATAGTCAGCTCGGCCAGAGGCACAGCTCTGCGCATGGTGCCAGCCTAGGCCGGTGTTAGCTACTGCATGGGTTCGTCACTTCGTCCTCTATCCACCCTTTGCAATCGCACCCACTCCTTTGCGGGTTATTGCGGCGCCGCTGGGCTACATGGACGAGCCGCGTTGAGCCGCTCGAGAATAGTGGGTTTGCAGCACTAGTTTAAGTGGGTTGCGGTGTGGGTTAGCCCAGCGGATTTAGTGGTTGGCCCGCCGCCGCTTGCATCCTTAGCCCTTACTTAACCTAGGGTTCAAAATTTATGAGAAATTTCATCGAAACTTTTGAATTTCAAGTCTCTTATCACATTAAGGTATGTGCGTTATTGTAAACTTTAGGCCTTGTTTAGTTCACCCCAAAAACCAAAAACTTTTCAAGATTCTCCGTCACATCAAATCTGGGAGCACATGCATGAAGCATTAGATATAGACGAAAATAAAAACTAATTGCACAGTTTACCTGTAAATCACGAGATGAATCTTTTGAGTTTAGTTAGTTCATGATTGGATAATATTTGTCAAATAAAAACAAAATGCTATAGTGCTGAAATCCGAAACTTTTTCGGAACTGAACAAGGCCCTAGACTCATATTTCCTATTGTTTATGTTATGTAGTAGTTTATGTTGTGTTTTCTTCTACTAATAAATGTGTAGTAATAAATCATGCTAAATATTTTGTTTAAATCTATAAATTTGGGAAATCATATCTTTCGTTATGATCTAAAAGAATTCATGAAATTTCATGAATTTCAATAATTTTGAGGATGGCTAAAAATCGAATATTGTAATTGATAATATTGATAAAGATTTTCAGTTGATTTTTTTGGATTCAAATTCTCTCAAAAACATTTTGACATAATTTGGGAATGTTTGGATGGTGGTGTGGGAAAGCTATCTGCCCTAGAGATTGCTCCCAACCATTTCAAACACAGCCTCAAGGTCTGTTTGGAAGGGCTTCGTGCAGCTTTGACTTTGCACATACTATAGCATTTATTCATACTTTTTATTAAAATTCATAAAAATAAAAAATATATTTTAAGAACAATAACTTTTTGGGAGAATAACAACTTAAATGTAATTCATTTTAACTCGTTACACTTTAAATGATTGAACCGATATATAAACTATGTGGTGGCCGTTTCTGGTTACTCAGCAGAACAGAAGAATTGATTCGTCGTCGCCAGTGAAATGTTTGTCAGCCATTCTAGCGCGGAACTGCTTCGAGGTGCTTAGACGATGGTGACCAAGACCTTCCAGCGGTAGCAGTATACAGCACTACTGTTTTACAGGTCGCCGAATCCAAGTGTAGTGAAAAAACGATACAATTTCCTTCTTCTAACTAAGTATCAAGTTTTACTTTTACCTGCATAACGATAACTTAGTGCAACAACACTGTTTAAAGCCAGTGTGAGCTTTAACTTATCAGCACTGCATTTCAACTATAAAACAATGTTTTCTCTCATACAACAAATTAATATTAGTATTAGCAGCAATCTTTTTTCTAACTAGGTACTGAAATCATTTTTTCAATTTGATAGACCTAGCTGAAACATCCGTATAAATTAATAGACCACTAATACATTTAACTCTTTAAAATATGGTAAATACATTTAACTCCTTAAAATATGGTATCAAGTTTTACTTTTACCTGCATAACGATAACATAGTGTAACAACACTGTTTGAAGCCAATGTTAGCTTAAACTTATCAGCACTGTATTTCAATTATAAAACAGTGTTTTCTCTCATAACAAATTAATATTAGCATTAGCAACAATCTTTTTCCTAACTAGGTACTAAAATCAAATTTTCAAATTGATAGACCAAGCTGAAACATCCGTATAAATTAATAGACCACTAATACATTTAACTCCTTAAAATATGTTTTCTTATTAGAAGGTAAGATCAATAGAAATGTGCTAAAAAATCATAGCTTTTTGTGGGGTAACAACTTATGCATTCCATTTAACTTAAATTACACTTTAAAATGATTAATTGGAAAAATACAAATGTTTGGAAGCGATAAATGTTTTAAATTCTTATTAGAAGCACTAGAATTGTTTTCAAACACCATAAAGAGAGAAATGATTCAGAGAAGAAGTTAATTGGAACCAAATTTTTTTATAGTAATCGTGATAAACATGTTGTGATTTCTAGTTCTAGTTTTAAGAATTTAACAAAATATTTATCTGATGAAACAAAATATTCTTAAATTGGTTATAGTTTTCATCAGATAAATAATTTTGAAAATAATTAAGATCCGAAGTATTTGTACGAGAATTTAAAACCTATTGTCAACCAAGAGGATTAAAGAAACATTTATTAGAGAATCTGAAACCTACTATCAACCAAGAGGATTAAAGAAAAGGAATCACGAAAAACTACTCGGTGACCGTTTGTGGTTCCTAGGCGGAAAAAGAAGAATCGATTCAAAACAGCCAATGTTCCTGCTGCTGGTGGTAACCAAGACTACTTTTACAGGCTTACAGCCGTATATTATACTGTACAGCACTAGTGATTTACAAGTCCCCGAATCCAATGGCAGTGAAAAATAGCTGTAGTTTCCTTGTTTTACGAATCAAGTTTTACTTTTACCTGCATATCAATAACATGGTGCAGCAGGAGCAGGAGTAGCAGCAGTGTTTTTTTAGGCCTTGTTTAGTTCTCGAATAAAAACTTTTTGGATACGATATCAATTTTGTTTGTATTTGACAATTATTATTTAATTATAAATTAACTAGGTTTAAAAATTTTATCTTATAAATTATAGATAAAATGTATAATTAGTTATTTTTTATTTATTTAATATTCTATGTCGATGGAATAAAGAATCTTGAAAAGTTTTGAATTTTTTTTAAAAAAAACAAGACCTTGGCCAAGATAATTACTATACTACAGTGTTCATGTCCATTATTACGAGTAGTAGTAGATGTGACAGGAGAGAGGGAATCTGGCTGCAGACGTTGGACGTTGGCAGCATCGTTGACCTGGGGGCGATCCCGATCATCCTGCAGTGCTACAGTGGAATGAATGAATACCGATCATCACTTGACCAGCAAGTCATGCGCTGGTGCCTTGGAGGTTTTCAGGCTGTCTGCGTGCGTGTGAGTGCGATCGAGGGCAGAGGAGGACGATATCCTTGGCGGCAGAGCATCCCATGGTGCCCTTGGCTGCGGCGACACGGAACGGAACCCTAAACTCTTGTTTACTTCTAAAGAATTTTATAAAATAAAAATAGTAGTACTTTCATTTGTATTTGATAAATATTGTCCAATTATTATTATTATTATTATTATTATTATTATTATTATTATTATTATTATTATTATTATTATTATTATTATTATTATTATTATTATTATTCTCCAATGCTCTACCAATAATGTAGTACGTACTTTGTATAATAAAACAACAACAACAACAACAATTAAGAGCAAATAAAAGTGGTGGTGGATGTGGAGCTGCCGGAACACATGGCTTAGGCTGGATAATGGTGCTCCTGCTCCGTCCTGCTCTGCTGGAAAGACCACTGCCCTCCACATCCACATGTGACCAGACCATGGCCATGCCAACAATGCAATGCACACCTGCCTCTGTCTGCCCAACCCAACCACAACCATAACCATAACCATAACCAACCGGGTAAAAAAATCCACTTATTATCCTCCAAACACTATTGTGTCTGTGTTTGGGCTAATACTATATAAAAACTGACAATTTTGCTGCTAATGCAATAATCACGCATACCGCAGCTTGAATCTTTAAACCTCTCTTTCAGTCTCCTCATCATCATCTTTATCTTTTTTTTTCTAAAAAAAAAAAAAAGAAAAGCTGGCTGCTCCCCTCCGCACCGCTCCAGTCCTCCTAGGCCTCCTTGTTTATATTTTGGCGGTAGGGGCTGCTGCAAAGGGGGGCATCTCTTCCAGCTAGGATTAGGAAGGAACTTGTTGGAGTGGAGGATCGATGCTTTCTTTCCCTCAAAGCAAAACCAGTCAGCACTCATCGTCATCCCCACACAAGCGGCTGGCATTTCGGATCCCCAATTCATCATCTCATCCGGATCAATCAATCGGGATCGGATCGAATCATCAGTTTGGCAGGCACAACAAGGAAACTTCTTCTTCCCATATATATCTTTGATTGAGGGCCGGCCCGGTTCATGCGCGAGAGAGACGCAATGGCGCCGCCGTCCCCTTCCTCCGCTCCGGCCAAGAAACGCATCAAGTGGCTGCGACGCAACAACAAGAAGGTTCGTGCAGCCTGCATTGCTCCCCTCCCCTTCCCATTCTCCTCCGTCCCCATGCCCTGCCCGCAACATCATTTCGCTCCCGACCCGAGAGGATCGGAGAGACCGAGGTGTCAGTCTTGTTCGGCAATGGCGAGACGCATGGCGTTCGTGGATTCATCTCGTCCTCGTCCTCGTCCTCGTCCTCTTCCGTGATTCATTCTGTTTGCGGCGTTCGAGGACGCCTTCATTATTATTGTCCTTTCCTTTTGCATGCGCCGGAGGATAGTATACTCTTGAATTCTCTGCTGATGACTTGTTGATTGCGATGTGTTCTGTGCGACAGGTGATCGATACGTACCTCGGCGAGGCGCGGGCGGCTCTCGCTGCGGCGGCGCAGGACACCGACGATGGGGACGACGCGGCGGTGGCGGCGCTCGCCCTGGTCACCGCCGCTCTCGAGATGTCGCCGCGGGCTGAGGCGGCGCTAGAGCTCCGGGCGCGGGCACTCCTTGCGCTCAGGCGCTACCGCGACGTCGCCGACATGCTCCGCGACTACATCCCCAGCTGCGCCAAGTCGTGCTCTGCCGACGACGCCACCACCTCGTCCTCGTCTGGCTCCGGGGCTGAGCTCCTGTCCCCGGACCGCGACCGCTTCGACGCCGGCGCCACCCGCTTCCTCTGCTGCCTCGACGTGTCCGACCTCAAGCGCCGCCTTGTCGCAAGCTTCTCCAGGAGCTCCGGCACCGAGGCCTACCAGTGGAGGTACTTGGCCCTGGGCCAAGCTTGCTTCCACCTCGGCCTGATGGAGGACGCGGTGGTGCTTCTCCAAACCGGCCGCCGCCTGGCCACCGCGGCGTTCCGGCGCGAGAGCGTGTGCTGGTCGGAGGACAGCTTCTCGCCGTCCAACAACACAAGGACGTCGTCCTCCAATAAGTGCAGCTCCACCTCAGCGTCCGAGGCGGAGTCCGTGTCCCAGCTGCTCGCGCACGTGAAGCTCCTCCTCCGCCGCCGCGCCGCGGCGGTTGCAGCGCTCGACGCCGGCCTCCCCGGCGAGGCCGTGCGGCATTTCAACAAGGTGCTCGACACGCGCCGCAGCGTTCTGCCGCACCCCTTCGCCACGGCCTGCCTCGTGGGCCGCGCCGCCGCGTTCCGATCGGCGGGGCGCCCCGCGGACGCCATCGCGGACTGCAACCGCGCGCTGGCGCTCGACCCGGCCTTCATCCCGGCGCTGCGCGCGCGCGCCGACCTGCTGGAGTCGGTCGGCGCGCTCCCGGACTGCCTCCGGGACCTGGACCACCTCAAGCTCCTGTACGACGCCGCGCTCCGGGACGGCAAGCTGCCGGGGCCGAGCTGGCGGCCGCAGGGCGGCATCCGGTTCGGGGAGATCGCCGGCGCGCACCGCACGCTCACCGCGCGTATCCAGCTGCTACGCGGCCGGGTCGCCGCCGGCGAAGGGTGCAGCGTCGACTACTACGCCCTCCTCGGGGTGCGGCGCGGGTGCACGCGGTCGGAGCTGGAGCGCGCGCACCTGGTGCTGACGCTGAAGCTGAAGCCCGACCGGTCGGTGTCGTTCGCGGAGAGGCTGGAGCTGGTGGACGAGCACCGCGACCTGGAGGCCGTGCGCGACCAGGCGCGCATGTCGGCGCTGTTCCTGTACCGGATGCTGCAGAAGGGGTATTCGTTCATCATGTCGGCCGTGCTGGACGAGGAGGCTGCGGAGAGGCAGAGGGCCAAGGACGCGGCGGCGGCGGCGGCGGCTGCTGCTGCTGCTGATTTGGCTGCCATGGCAGAGTCGGAACCCAAGCAAGAAGAAGAAGAAGAAGAAGAAGAAGAAGAAGAAGAAGAAGAAGAAGAAGAAGTGACGACAATGCCAGAGAAGCCTGTTCTTCCCCTCGCCATTGCAAACGGTGGCAACGTTATTGTCACCACCATGCCGCCGGAAGCGGTGATTCCAATGCCCAGGACAGTGGTGACCGCGGCGACGCCATTGAGCCCAGCGTTCCAGGGCGTGTTCTGCCGCGACATGGCGGTGGTGGGCACCCTGCTGTCCCGTGGCGGGTTCGAGCGGGCGATTCCGGTGAAGTGCGAGGCAATGAGCTGCTGATGGTGGATCGGATCCAACGATGAACTCGAAGTTGCAAGCATTGTACAGTTTGGCAAGTCAGCTTTCCATTCCAAGTAGTGTGTTCCATTCCAAGTAGTTTGGCAAGTCAGCTTTCCATTCCAAGTAGTGTGGGGGAGGAGGAAGAGATTATATATCGAGCAAAAATAGTAGCAAATTTTGTTGAGATTTTGATTTGGCTTCCTTGGTTTGTCGTGTCAGCACAGCAGCAGGTCCTTTTCCGAGTTTATAGGGTTATATTAAGGCCTTGTTTAGTTCACCTCAAAATCCAAAAAAATTTCAAGATTCCCCGTCACATCGAATCTTGCGGTACATGCATGAAACATTAAATATAGACGAAAATAAAAACTAATTACACAGTTTGTCTGTAAATCGCGAGACAAATCTTTTGATTCTAGTTAATTCATGATTGGACAATATTTGTCAAATAAAAATAAAATGGCTACAGTAGCGAAATCCAAAAAATTTTCGGAACTAAACAAGGCCTAAGTGCATGCAATGCAGGAATTCATCTCTTGGGCGTCTACTGTAGATGCTCGTTGGTAGTGCAAATTTTGTACAGTTTTCGTCCTAGGGCAGTCCAGTCCTCCTGTGTTAGTTCGGTTCCCCATTTTATTTTATGCATTAAAAGTGAAAGTCTGTGATGCAAGAGAGGAGGTGGCATCAGCATCATGGCAATTGCAATGGCAATGGCAATGGCAGCAAGGAGAAGGAGGTTTGGTTTCTGTAAGGCCCTGTTTAGTTCCCACCAAATTTTTTTTCATCCATCCCATCGAATCTTTAGACACATGTATGGAACATTAAATGTAAATAAAAAAATAAATTAATTACACAGTTTAGTTGAGAATCGCGAGACGAATCTTTTAA
>Ga0182004_10000866_pt1 | contig 20483 bp, 14 predicted proteins | sample Sormic07211540_1_FD_120479 | JGI IMG/M metagenome (GOLD analysis project Ga0182004, IMG submission 120479) | Endophyte microbial communities from Sorghum bicolor roots, Mead, Nebraska, USA - 072115-40_1 MetaG | ecosystem: Host-associated > Plants > Roots > Unclassified | place: USA: Nebraska...
CAGGGCTGAGGCTAGCGCAGTGAGAAGCAGCGAGCTTCATAGGCCGGTTATGGATTTGCCAACATTTGAAGCGCTGTCTTTGGGTGACCCTTCACTTTCCACCCCAGAAACAGCTGAAATGACCACCCCAGAAACAGCTGAAATGACTAATTTTGATTATGCACCTCGTGCTGAGTGAGTTCTTTTCCTATGTTGCACTTTTTAAATTCAGTTTCCCTTGGCCATATGCAATTTGATGGGATCCACACCATTCACCATCTAAATCTACTGAGGAAAAGTGCCGTATTTCTTGCGGTAGCACTTTAAGTCGGTGCCATATGGTATAAATTGTTAAGTGGACATAGACGTCACACTCAATCAGATCCATATATTCATTACTTTTTTTTGCTAAAAAAAATATCCAGTGAGCATTTTTCGACCCTAGCTGTATAGAAGTATTGTGTAATCTGAAGTCATAAGGGCTTCTCTGTTTTTTTGGGAACTGTGCAAGAGAAATTTCATCAAGTATAGAAAAAAGAAAAAAAACCAAAGGAGAAGCAAACCCAACTCCCTTAGGCCACCTAGTACAAAACTAACAGGACCACTCGCTGCAAAGAAAAAAAACACAACCATAAATTCCCATCCGCAGCATAAGCAGCTGGTGGCAAGGACCTACAAAGGAGCTGCTGTAATGCCTTAGCGTCAGCCCAACACCAAGGCTTCTCTGTTTTATTTGTTATCCTTGCGATTTTGGAATGTTTGGCCTGGAAGCTTTTTGCTGCCCCTTCAAATTAATTATCTTTTAACATGTATAAAAGATTCCAATAAAAATAGTTCGTTTCCTTTCTTGGCAATGGAACAAGATTGTAGATTGCTATACTAGTCAATGTACTTACACGTGATGATTCAAAATTTTAGTCATCCTGTAGCTCAAGGGGCTGGAACTGGAATCCGTGTTGGGCAGCATGTTCTCTATTCAGACCAGCCCAGACAGCCTTGCTTTTTACCTTTATATATAGATACATGTTTATTGTCTGATTTGTGTTTACTTGTGTAGCAATTTCATCATACCTTCTTCTGGATATTCTTTCTAATGATTATTGTTCCTTTGTAATTATTATTTTATCAGGCAACAGGAGCAAACCTATGTGGTGAACAGCAGTGAGGTTGATAGGGAAGTTATAGAAGAGGCACTGTCATTAAGTGACCCCCCACTTCTGACCCCTCAAACAGAAACAGATGGAGAGTCTACTGATGATGACTGTGCATCGTAAGTATATTTTGCTCTTTGTTTATCTATGCTGAAATTTAATGTTTTCTATCTCTACATAATTGCAAGAATCCTCAAAAAAGAAAAACAAAAGTTAACTGTAGATATATGAGTTTAGTAACGTAAAAAGACAACCTACTTTATGCGACAAAAAAATTACACGATTTTGGTATGAAATTGTCTTGCTTTAATGCATTACAATACAAAGAATGAACAAGGAGCACATACATTAGTAACTCTATCTAAGCGTCTTCTTGCTTGTGCAGGTTTCCTACTACTGGACAGACTGAGTTCTTTTTTAACCGACCAAAAGGTCTATCACTATCTATGGTGCTGTCTACGCCCCTTTTTATAACTGTACCAAATGTCAAGGAGGAAGGCCCCAAGCTATATTCAGATGTGGAGTATGTACATCATCATTATTTTCTATCGATACTGGCATTTTTGTGTTTTATATATAAGCCTGTAATACACTGGAAATAGTAAGAAGCCTTGTTGAGGCGCTAAAATTATAGTACACACATGGACGGACCAAACAACATAAGCAAGTAAGCAACACAATAGCATGTGAGTAGCTGTAGCACACACATTCTAAGCTATGGACATGAAGGTATTTTGAAGATGCTAATTCAGATATAAACCTGCAATGTGCAAAAATAATTATTTTATTTTCCTAACACCTCTAGCACATGCATGATCAGGTGCATAGGGTGAGTAAACAGTATAAGTGACCTTGACGGTCAAAACCTTGTGTTAATTTGTTGTATTCATGCTTTCATTTGTTATGTATAAATGAATTCATTTGCTCAAGATCACCAGTCAGCAAAAGTTCAGTTTGCATTCCATGACCTTTCGTCTACAGCTGCGATTTGAAATTTTATATGTTGGTTGCTTTTAACAATATCATCATTCTTTTCTTCAGCCCAAAGTATGTGCAGCGTATGGTTAAGGAATACTTAGATGCACGTCCTTGTATGAACCTCCGTGCAACTTCTTATAACATTCTGGCTGTTGAGGATCCAACTGATGCCCGTGCTGCTGAATTGGGTACAGAATCACGGCTACCCAATGTTATTACTGAACAGACTTCTGTTGCAGCTGCTCACCCTCGTATGGTACCAACTGAATCAAGGTAGAGTTTGTAATATTTTGGTCTGCTTTTCCTACTATTTCCATCACTGTCTTGCTAATGTTTAGTTTAGTATTGATTTGTTTGGGAGTACGCCTGCTAGCTTACTGTATTTTTCTTTCTCCTTAATGAAATTGACAGAATGTTTTCTTGCATTGTGCCGTTGTTCAACAAAAAGAAATCCCCCTAGGCTTTATTGTTTTTATTAAGTCATATATTGTTTTTTCTATATATTCATCAGGAAATAAGCCTTCGTGTCATATGTAAAATGGAAATTTTAGACTAATAATTTCCATATGCTGCATTGTTGTGATTATACATAATAGTTTTTTAAATATATTTTTTAGAGTAACACAAACCATGTTCTCAAAATAATTTCAGTGTCTTGCTACATTTTTCTTGAAACAAAAATAAAGGTTGGCAAGTAGGCCCCATGATTTGAATTTGGTCTGGCATAGCTAAAGCAGTGCTAGTTATTATGGTGTAAGTTTACTGGTAGGGAAGGATAAGGCTAGTGACCATGATGGTGCTGGCACAACTAGTGCAGTGGTGGGAGAGGGAGAGAGGAGGGTGAGAGGTAGGAAACTGAAGAGGCTTTCGCCTTTTTTTTAACAAACTTTCTAATGACTTGGAAGGCAAGGATGTGGCACCATCAGCCTCATAGTAGTGGAGTGGGAGAGTGGTGGTAGCTGTCCTATGTAATGTCGCCATCCTCATAGGAGTAGGATGCTGGCACATCATCAGCTTCCTATAACAAATCATACAATCAAATGCTGTGGTAGTAATAAGTTGTTCGGCTATTGCTATGCATTGGTACTCTGGTAATATTTTGAGAGAATATTGATAGTAGTCATGTATGGTCTCATTTTTTACCTAACTTTTTTATTGTCATCCAGAGTTTTGGTGCATGTCGTGCTTACAAACTTTTATTGGAGTCATACCTCTAGTGTAGCTTTATTAATTTTTATGTATGCAAAAGAACATGTTTGGACTTGGTTTTATGATACTTTGATTTCTGCCATAGAGGAAGATGTTGGTCTCAAACTAGTTATGGATTCAGGCATGAAGTTTCAGCAGAAGAAATTATTCCGACTGGAATGGCCTGGATGAAGGAGGAGGTGATGCTCTGTTTCAAGAAGCTCATTGACATAAATCGAGATCTTGCGGTACGCATAGTTTTTTACAATTAAATTTTCAACCTTTAAAACTTTTACAATATACCCCTATGTTGATTTATTGTCAGGGGCTGGAGGACTACCACCTTGATGAACTTCAGCACCAGTGTTTTAATGTGGAGAGCTATGACAAGGTGTACCATCATTATAACTTCACTGTGAGGATGAAGATGCCAGAAGCTGATTGGAAGGTGAAGCTGTATTTTGCTGAAGTGAAGGAGGTTTTCAGGAAAAAATATTATTTATGCTATCCATTGGATCCAAACGAAAATGGTAATAGCAACTGTACACCACCATCATATATGAAATATGTGTGAATGTACTTACAGTTTTCTAATACATTTTGGTTGCCTTTTTTTCGCCAGGCCAATGTTATGCATGCAAGAACCAAGGAATGGAAGATCTGAGACACCCTGCCATTGACCTATTTGAAATGGGCTCGCCTGATGCTTCATGCAATTTATGGTACACTGATGATGAAAGTGACGAGGAAACAAAAGTAACACGTTTTGAGTCTGACAGTTTGGATCTCGGCATTTTGTTTGGTAGTTAGGTTTGGACATGATGCTCCAGGTTCCAGTAGTAGGTAATTTATTGTATCCGAACTTCTGTACCAGCAGGATGTAGGCATACATGTAGCTAAGCAGTTCATTTGTATGTGCGCGCGTGTGTGGATCTTTCACTATGACTGAGATGGTATTTCATATATATCTGCTTATGTAGTTTCCTGTGTGCCAACCAAGTTACTCCTAGTTGGCTCACGAACTTGGTGACATTTCACATATTTTGCTACTCCATTCATCTCTGATAAGACATTAATTTTAACCTTTTTAAGTTAATTATTTTTACTATACATAAAGACATAGTGTATGTATATCTATATGTGTATAGTAAAAATTATGTATCTAGAAAATTCAAAATATTTTATAATTTGAAATGGAGGAAGTACTGAGTACAGTTCTACTCCGTGGAAACCTTTTGAGGTTGCAAATAATGAGCTGTGATAATCTTTTTAGGGCAGTCCCAATGGGACATTGATGATAATTTATATCCCTCTAGCTCAGCAATTGGTGACATGAGGAAAGAGGGTATAAAACCAAGAAATCGTTTCTGCCTCCACACGCGGATCAAAGCACGAAGAAACCAAAAGTTTCCATAGCCTCTCCTTTGCATCCTCACGCAAAACGCTCACCAGAGCCGCGCCATGCTCGGCCGAGAGCATCATCCGCGCTCGCTCGCCACACTGCCGCGTCAGCTCGCTGACGCTGTTATGCCCGCCCGTTTGAAGAAATTACTATTGAGATAGTTTCTACCGATTGATTTTTGCTGGCGTGGTCATTGTGGAAACCGTGTTTCCACTAGTGGGATTGCCCTTAGAGTCAAAACAGGTACGGGCTAAATGAAGTAGGCGTGAGCATTCTATAAATATCTTTGTGAGGTCTAAAGTTTTTAAAAAAACATTTCATAAGAACATGAAACACTGACCCGGACCTTATTAGTGCGGAAGTTAATGACACATGCCGCAAAATCTAGGAGATACCAAAAAGGGGGAAAAAAAGAGAGAGAGAAAGATACATGCTGTGTGTTTTGCATAAGATTATATTAATTCTAGTATTTTCTAATTTAGTTGACACCTAATATATTTGCTGTTTTAAATTATTTTAATACTTTAGTTGATTTATTTATTGATGTAAATTATTTTATATAACTTATAATTTCATGATAAATATTTATATAAATATAATATTTTTTGATTAATTGATATATTGAATTATTAAATATTTATTGACAACTATATTATTTTTATATGAGGTGTCCTTGTCTGTGTTATATACACAAATACTTTAATATCTACTTGTGTAATAACTTTGTAATTCCAAAACTATTGATAAAGTAAAATGGCTATTTGTTTTCTACCACTGAATTTCTCCACTTGATCTATTATTTTATTCTGTATTACCCATTATAATTTAGTTTATTAGAAGTGTACTTTAGTGAAAGATTATTAGAAGTGTACTTTAGTGAAAGATGAACATTTGTAAAATTTTATTCATCTATGTTAAATTTGACAATATACACTTTGAGTTGAATTAAGTTTAGTTGAGTAAATATCTAAATAGAAATCCGAATCCGACAAATATTCGAAAATATCTGAATTCATTATCATATTCGACTTGCCGAGCGGAGCCCGACGACATATTTGTTATATCGCGGTATATGTCGTCGGGCATGCAACACACATGCATATTTGTTAGTAAAGCTAATTGATGATTAGCCTTTGCAATGAAACTTGTGCAAATATTCCAACTGAACATCATCGAATTTGATAAACTTTTCATTGCATTGAAACAGAAGCTGTGTCTACATCGTCTGCATTACCTTTAACATGATGCATCTATGTACTTTGATGTTTGTCGGCACTTATGTGTCAAGAACAAGACAAGAGGCTCCCAGTGTAAAAAGACCAATATATGTCTAATAAATCCGATCGGCATCTCAACAAGTCTGTAAACGCCTTCGTGCTAGGGTTGTAGAATAGAAGGGAATCCACAACATGAGAGCCAGTCTTATTTTGTCTTGTTTCTTCCTCTATCCTCTGTACTAGCAATAACAATCTTTTATCACCCAAGACATCGCCCAATAGCTTTGTAGTCAATATCAAATTTCCAGGCACCTGTATCCTACACTCTTTGACCCACACACTCTTTTCTGGATCAACTAAGAGCCATATGGTCACATCCTGATTGTCCACGTGTGCGTCAACCACAGCTAATGTTCCCTTGATCTCGACTAGAGCAATGCACCATAGCTCCTCCTCCTTGTGGTGCCTCATCAATGTTGGTCCATTAATCACCTCCGCCTTCCACTCTTCGCTCTCGAGGTCGAAAGCGGCTATGCGGTTCCAGCACGGAGACGGAGCTGTATCATCTCCACCATGGACATCACCACCAAACTTGAGCTTGCAAGAGATGCAGTAGAGACACCCATTGAGTACGACCTTCTGATCACGGCCCGATCCGGTAACAAAAGGCGGTGCCGACCTTCGCCTCCATGTCGGTGGCCCGGTGCCGCCACCGTCAGTGATCGTGGCAACCTTGCAAACCACGTGGCCACCGTCGTCGTCATGCCAGCAAGGTTCCTGCAGGCGGATGAACTTGAAGGCGCCGGACGGAGTGGCACGGCCAAAGCTGGTGGAGCAGGTGAAGCCCCAGGGAGTCGGTGGATCGCTCTTGCTGAAGACGGTGTACGCTCGGCCGGCCGCCGGATCGATGACCATGGCAGCACCTGCTTGTGGCGACAATTGTTCTTCGTCAACGCAGATGAGGTCCGGCTGCGTCGGCAGCGGCGTGCGCGTGCACATCGTCGTCATCTCTGACGCCCTGACCACGTTGCCGTCCATGTCCATCACCAGCATCTGCGGCGGGAAGGCTTTGTGTAGCACGCCGACGACGTGCGGCCCGGCGCGAGATCTCTGCGCGGCGACGAAGGCAGGGTTGCCGATGAGGGCGCACCACCCCTTGCAGACGCACCGGAACCGGCACAGGGTCTTCGCCGGCAGCCTGGCTAGCACCTCGAAGACAACGTCCTCCGGCAGCGACACGCCGCCGTCACGATTTGTTCGTTTCGCTTCCATTGTTGTTCGTGTTTGTTCCTCTCGTCAGATATGGAATAATTTTCCGAGATATGAACACAGCCCCCGGCCAGGTCATCAGTTGAGTTGGAGTAGAATACGGACTCCGATCCGTTTCCAGATTCCAAAGATCCAACAAATTAATATAACTCTTAGAAAATTAATTACCATGCCACGGATATATATATATCAACAAGACCACATGCCGCGAATCCTAGTCTGCCTCTTATCCTAGATCCTCGCCCTGCAACTGCCTGCTCCACACGGATATCCTTTACTTCATGCAGACCAACAAATGCACCTAGAAACGCAACATCAATCCATATAACTTACTACATATTTTTATCATCCAATAATCTATATCTATATGCTCATATAAATTAGAACAACTTGAGTATAGTATTAGTGTCAAGTTTAATTAAAGATGTATTGGGTTTCGTCTAACCATGTACTTACAGACGTAGCCTATATAGCTAAATCTTTGAATTCTTTATCCTTTTATAATCTAATAAATAATTTATAACTTACATAATTTATCATTCAATAACCTATATTTGTATGGTCATATAAGTTAGAACAGGTTAGCAAAGTGACTATGTAACATGTATATCCCATTGCAATGCACGAACACTAAAAAGACAAAATTTCTTGCTACCCAAAATTTTGGTTCAACCTAATCTTGAAGTGGTCATGCTCGGTATCAAATACGAAAAATTTATGTCTCTGTTTTTCTCGGTGAACCATCCGTTATTTCCGTCTCTTCCCCGTTTCTTTTTTTGGTTTCCTCTTTCCACTATTATGTGACTTTTTTCTTTTTTTTTATCTCCCATTGTTTCTTATAATAAAGAATAAATATATCATGAGTTTTCTATTTTTTTTACTTTGCAAAATGCACTCACGCACGTACCGTATGTGAGTCTAAGACTTATGGTTGGTGCTCATACTAGTAAACATAACTCACATTTCTTATATTTTTTATCTCTCATTTTTTCTTATAAACAAAACATAATAAATATATTATGAGTTTCCTATTTTTTTACTTTCCAAAACGCGCTCACGCCCTCTATGTCCCTTATGAGAGTTTGGACTAATTAATGATCTGTGCTCATATAAATAACCACAACTCACATTTAGCAACCCACAAGCATAATTGCTAGCACTAAACAAAATTTGTTATTGGTCTACATTGGATCGCTGAGACGTGCAAAATCTATATAATACCGGAGTAAGTGAGTACTTTACCGACACATTTTTAGGTCTTATTATTTTCTTTTCCTGAGTATAGTTTGATATACTTTTTTATAGTTTTTGTATTTCTGTTTTTCCTAGCGAAAACTTTGACACATGATGGATCACACGTTTGTGTCCTGGCAAGAGAAAGAAGAGCCACCTAGCATTAGGGTCACAGTTCTAGGAGAGATTCACTGACAAACATATAAGAGGGTTTTGGTTGATGGTCACAACATGGTGATGTGATGATGGTGATCGAGACAACATGGGAATCGCTCGTTAGGACGATGGGAGTTTGCGTAGGGCTAGCGGCAGGGGCGTCGTGCTGGAGTGGTAGACAGGAGCCCTGTGGTTAGGGTCGAACTTCGTGGGAGGTTGGTGGGACAGTGATCCTGTGTGAGGTGTGTGAGGTGCCGACTGTGGGTGCTAAAAGCCTAATAAAGAGGGCGACAGCTGAGGGGTGCATGAGGCAGTGGACGCAAGCGAGAGAGCAGGATTGGAGTCGGCGCCGTTAAGGAGGAAGAAGGATCATGCAGTTCTCAACCACACGACCCTTCTCCCGTAGCAACGCACGGGCATATTTCCTAGTTTGTATAACTCTTGGAAATTAATTAGCATGCCACGGATATATATACAACAAGACCTCATGCAGCGAATCCTAGTCTGCCTCTTATCCTAGATCCTCCCTGCAGTTGCCTGCTCCACACGGATATCTTTTACTTCATGCAGGCCTATGCCGATGACCTGTTCATTACCAATCATTTGAATGGAAGTTTTTCGGATGTATCCGCTGTTCAACTTAACTTCCAAGATTGACTCACCAGCAAAATATAGTTAATCAAATTGCTGTGAAGTGAGAAACAAGTATAGACAATTTTGGGTGCACTACAATCCACCCTCGCAATCAATCCGTAGATTGGTGTGAATTGAAGTTCAACCAAACTAGCCTGAACTGGCCGGCATTTTAGCATCAAACAAAAGGGTTTCAGCTATAATCATATGACTTGTTAGGCAATTTTGATTTCCTTTCCAAGGAACCTGTCACTGAACTGAAACTTTATGGTAGATACTCTATCACTGGATTTGGTCCATATATTCAATAATGATTCAATTGACAACAAAAATATTACCTCATCTGTATTACCAATCATTTGAATGGAAGTTTTTCGGATGTATCCGCTGTTCAACTTAACTTCCAAGATTGACCCACCAGCAAAATCTAGTTACTTAAATTGCTGTAAAGTGAGAAACAATAGACAGAATGTAACCAGTGTCACAAATGTACTGATTTCAAGACAGCAGGTTTGGCATATAAATATCTATAAACCAGTAAAATAAAGCAACATAAATTTGCTTTCAAACAATTTGGCTTGCAATAGTCTACACAGCAGAGCCAAATTAAATTGGCTTTATTATATATATTATTTCCACAGTTGTTCGTCATGTAGATAGGAGACTCCCGGTGTATAAGGCCATGCCATTGCATTGTTGTGCCATCTCCTTGATATCCGTAAAAGCCTCGGTGCTGGGGTTAAAGAACTGAAGCACCTGCCGACGAAAGTAATTCAAATGCGACAACAGCAACAGTTTTCTGCCATCATCCAAGGCATCCAATACCTGAATACTAGAATACTGTGCGGGCATCCGTATCGTGTACGCCTTGACCCATACACTCTTGCTATAATCGATCAAGCGCCATACATTGGCATAGAGGCGAAGGCCACCTACATAGCCGGCACATTTTGTTTTGTCAATATGAACCATACACAATGCTCCCTTGAGCTCGGTCAGAGCAATGCCCCGTTCCTAGCCTGTTGGTCTACCTCGGGCCCCAATGGCGGGCCATTGATCGTCTCCATCCACGCTTCGCTCTCGAGATCGAAACCAGCTACACGATTCCAAAATGCAGTTGTTGTGTAAGTCATGTAAGGCATGAAGTAGATGACGCCATTGACAGTGGCCTTGTGTTTGGGGCAAAAACAGGTAATTGGTGGCGACCTTTGCCTCCATGTCGGCTCTACACCATCGTCGTCTAGCTCGTCCGTGATCGTAGCGACGTCACAGACCGTTTCGTGAGTTTCGTTGACGTAGAAACGCAGGACCTTGTAGGCGCCAGACGGAGTAGCTCGGCCAAAGCCGAAGTTGCTCCATAACCTGTCGTCGTCCCTGCCGACGGTGAACGCTCGCCTGGTCGCCGGATCGACGATCATGGCGCGGTGCCTCATCATGTCAACGCAGACGAGGTCCAGGCGGGTGGGCACCAGCGCTGCGCAATTCTTGACCTCCAAAACCCTAAGGACGTCGCCGTGCGTGTCCAGCACCCGTAGCTCGAGCTCGAAGGTCCGCCCCAATCCGAACACGCCGACGATGAGAGGGCCGGCGTGGGATCTCTATCTCTGCGCGGCGACGAAGCCCGGGTCAGAGATGAGGGCGCGCCACGCCTTGGACACGCATCGGAACCGGCACAGGGCTTTCAGCGGCAGCCTGACTAGCACGGCGAAGACGACGTCCTCCGGCAGCGATACGCAAACGGCGTCGTCGTCGGAGATATTCTGGCAACGACGATAGCTTTGTATGATTTTCATTGTCTGTTACGGCCTCCAGATCCGATAAACATGCAACCGACTAACCGATACTTCATATGTATGTGTGTCTTCTCTTCTTTAATAAATATATATATATATACTCCTTCGGTCATTGGAAATAAGAAATATTCTAAAATTTATAGGACAGTTTATGAGGTAACTCAAATAACGCATGTAACCCTTCCTTAATTAACAACAATACAGAGATTTTGTGCTTACTATATTTTTAATGTGGTAGATACTAATGGCAAGTACGGATGTGATTGAGACATTGAGAGAGTTAAATAATTTATAGTAACTCATAATTTGAAATATATTTTGAATGCTTGGCTAAAATTAGTAGCCAAAATTCTATTGTTAAGTTATTTTATAAAATAGAAAACTTCTTAAAAAAAGATGCCCACAACAGTTTTGCTATTTTACAAAATCAGATAGATAGTGTTAGTTGTTGGCTATATATGGCTACCGAAAATCAAGAGATAGCTAACTTTTTATTTTACAAAACTAAATAGTACATCTATTGGAACCTATTTTTTGCTATAAAAATTCTAAAATAACCTCCATAACAATCCAAGGTGTTAGAGTTGCTTGTCATATATTTCATAGAGGGAACAATATTAAATAGCAAAAATTTATGTCCTTTTTTTCATCCATGCATTTTTTTAGTTCATCCATCCTTCACGGAATTATAAATGGCCAACAAATATTGGAAACTATTGGAGGAACCAACAAATATGCTCTTATACCCATTGATTTCCCAATGCAAAAATATTTTCTATATTTTCACCATATGAAAAATTCATTGATCTACCAATTGTTTTTTTGGAACCATTTGAGATGCTCTTATGTCCATTTTTTCGTTCATATCTCATTTTTAGTTCGTCCATCAGCTCATGGGATTTCTTATAAACATAAATAAATAAATAATAAATAAATAAATATAGTATTACAGTTCTTTTAGCCCTCCTCAAAAAAATAAAGAATTCCGTCACCAAGTTGTTTATATTGTTCTAATTACAAACAAAACTTACTTTTATTAAAAACCCAGATCAATCAATGGCGCAACTAATTCAACTTTTAACTGAAATCTTGGGCAGTTTATTATCTAAACAAATGTATCTATATATGTAATCCTCGATAAGGACTGTCATATGGAAAATCGAGAGAGATCTCATGTCATAATCATGAGCGACAGACCACGATGACAATGGGAGGGCCAACAGAGAGATCTCATGTCATAATCATGTGTGCGACGAGGAATGCCAGATCAGAGATGTGGATCGGATCCGCTATCCCTTGGACAAGCACCGGAGCAAAATTGGTTTTTCAGTATTATATTGTAGATACTAAATGGATGTATCCGAATTTGTTTTAATATTTTTTCTGTCTAATTTCAGGTCCAATTTCAACAAAAATATGGAGTATCCGACATTATCCATATCCGTGTAGAACAAATACAATAAATCTATCTAATTTCAATATTAATTATATATTATTATTAATCTTTCTCTAATATATAATTATCAAAATTCCAGTCCACCGGTAAATTCTGTCCACCACAAAGGCCGGAAAGATCAGACACGAGACAAAAAGAAAGAAAGGAATCCTCTTCCAAATCAGACTTGTTCAAATCGAACTCTATCAAAAATCAAAAGAAAAAAATATCTATACCTCAAATTTTCTGCCGTTTCTTTTAGCATCAAACAAAAAGGCCTTCTATATCTCCTGAATACGGTTCACGTACCAAAAGAAGGCCAGCGAGCGTGGCCACGTTGCTCGCAATTCTCGGCCGTTCGATCGGCCGGACCATTCTCTGTTATTTTGCAAAAAAGCCCTCGCACTAACCCACCGTCCAGCCCACTCTCTTAGGTTTTTATTCAAAATAGTCGTCGAAATTTACTAGAATTAAAGATAAGTCCATATTCGCCTGCCTCTAGCCTAGGCCGGCCTCAAGCTTGCTGGGCCTAAGTGGGCCGAATATGGCCCTATGGTATTTTTATTTTCCTATTAATTTTAATCTTTTATTTTCAAAATAGAAATCTCCAAAAAATCTAAAAATTATAAATAAAATCATAAAAATACCAACTAATTTTGTTGAGTTTCTTATGACTAGATATATATACATTTAACTTAAAATATTAGTGTATTTTATTTGATACATATATACATCTATAATCTTATGTCACTGATTAATTTTTTGCTCATATCGCATATGAATTGAAAATATCTCCGCAAAATTAACTTTAAATATATTCATACCCATTTTCAAAATCTTCGCTTTATAATTCTCCCCACCTAACTCTAAATCAATTCATATATTTTTTATAATCTTTGTTTCCTAATCCTTTAATTTTATCCTAACTCGTAATACAAAATAATCCAAAACAAATAATCGTTGACATACATATACGAAGCCAAATACTTCACCATATATATAATATTCCGTATACTCACATATATGAGTACATCATGTCACGCATGTAAACAAACAAAATAAATGCACTTAAAATGTACACCATACAAAGAAAAAAACAAAAAAAAACACATAGACACAGGTACGACACATAGCTAATCACTGGCCATAAAGCGGCAATGCCGCGTATATTTCTAGTGGGCACGAATTGTGCCCACAGTCCCTACAATACGCTGAAGTTGCATTTTAGCATCAAACAAAAAGGCCTTCTATAATCATATCACTTGTTAGTGGGATTAACGGATTGGTCACAATACTTGCTTTTTGAAAGACCGATTAACAGTAACCCTTTGCTTCCAGGAGTGACACAGCAAACCAGAGTTAAATTTTCTACGGTGGGAAACAACAAGCTAGTATAGAAAGAATGTAACCAGTGCCTCAATATTACTACGACACTACAGTAGCCATATTATACTATGACATATATTTTCGCTGAATCAAGTATAACTTAGTTAGAGATAAAGCATAGATTTAACAAGAATAAAGCTAAATAAATCTATAACTAAGTTATACGTGATCCAATGGGTATGAAATTTTTACCACAGTTCAAGCATACATTAATGAGCCCACCATAAAATTTTTACCACAATTGAACCATAGGAACTGCATATATAAATTATTCTTATTAATTATAGAAAAACATAGATTTAAAGCTATAAAAAACCTTTGTACTAAAGTATACCATATTATATATTCATTGTGTAAATCTACTCATGAGAATTCCAACAAAATTGAATTTTTTATTTTTATGATTTTTATATAATTTATTATGATTTTTAAAATATTCAGTTGAAATAAATAAAAAGGAAAAAGTCTACATAACCACTCAAACTATCTAGGGTGGAATACTTCATCCCCCAAACTATAAAATCGATATTCTACCCCTTGAACTTTTAAAACCGGTCAAATAACCCACTAGTGTGGTTTTATATAGTGGTTTTTTCTTTTTATTTTTTATTTATTTCCGCTGAAACTTTGATAAATCATAATAAATCACAAAAAAATCATAAAATGAAAAATTCAATTTTGTTGGACATGTGATGAGTAGGTCTACACAATAATATATAATAAGATATAATTTTAGTACAAAGTTTTTGTCGTAGCTTTAAATCTATGTTTTTCTATAATTAATAAGAATAATTCATATATATAGTTCCTACGGTTCAATTGTGGTAAAAAAAAAATTGTATGGTGGGTTCAATATTGTATGCTTGAACTATGGTGAAAGTTTCGTATCTATTGGATCAAATATGACTTAGTTATAGATTTGTTTAGCTTTATTCTTTTTAATTCTATGCTTTATCTATAACTAAGTTATACGTGATCCAATGAGTATGAAATTTTTGCCATAATTCAAGCATATAATAGTGAGCCCACCATAAAAATTTTTATTATAATTGGACCTAGAACTACGTATATGAATTATTTGAATTAATTACAGAAAAACATAGATTTAAAGCTACAGCAAAAACTTTGTACTAAAGTATACCATATTATATATTTACTGTGCAGATCTACTTATTAGGAATCCAACAAATTGAACTTTTATTTTATGATTTTTCTGTGATTTATTATGATTTTCCAAATATTCAGCAGAAATAAATAAAAAACAAAAATACAAAATCATCCTCTAAAACCACTCTAGCGGGTTATTTGACTGATTTTGAAAGTTCAGAGGATAAAATATTCGATTTTATAGTTTAGGGGATGAAGTATTCCACAGTTTGGGGGTTATGTAGACTTTAAAAAGACAAAACCACCATTAAAAAAACCACTCTAGTGGGGTTATTTAACCGGTTTTGAAAGTTCAGAGGGTAGAATATCCGGTTTTATGGTTTGGAGATGAAGTATTCCACCGTAAATAGTTTGGAAAGTTATGTAGACTTTTATATGTCACTTTGACTTTTTTTAATATAGCTATTGTGTTCTGCATGGCTTGATCAGAAGGTCAAAGTTTTCATCTAGAAAATACATGCTGCGCCAAGAAAGAAAACGACACCCGTACGCATTATCGTCATCGGCCCAACAACGACAAAGCCCATCCAATGCGCCAGCTGCCTCCACCACCCTCGAGCCAGAGGCCCTCTCCTATGTGCGCAGATCTAGACGGGGAACCCCCGATCCACTGAAGAACAGGGAGGAAGCCAAGCAGAGAGGGAAAGAGCAAGGGGAGGTGGGTCGGAGGAGATAGAGCCCTGCTGCGCCATCGTTGCGCTCGCACAAGCAGGAAGCAATAGCACCAAGTCTGTTATTATTCTTATTCCAATGCAATCACAAATACTTCACGCGTCGTCATCACACTACTGAAGACCAGTGAAGGAGTGCTGCACTCGGCAAAGACCACTCGGTAAAAAAATTATCGGCAAAGGACTCGAGTGCCATTTGTCGCGTCACTCGGCAAAAAAAGACGGCAGCCGCGTCGTTAGCGGTAGCTTTGCCGGGTGTGTCTTCCAGCACGATACTCGACAAAGAATTTAATCTTTGCTGAGTGTCCTACTAGAAGGCGCTTATCAAAGATTTTTTTTTAAAAAAAAATTCTTTGCCGAGTGCCCAACATTTACACTCGGCAAAGCCACTGACACTCAGCAAAGACTCTGTTTCCAGTAGTGTTACTATTATTATTATGCATGTACTTCAATGTTTCCGTGCATATCGACTTGATTACCAATATAATCAGTGGAGAAGCTTCAAACAAATGTTAGAGGGGGGACACCGGTACTAAAATAGTTAGTCTTAGGTTAGCACGGTTTAAGCATGATTCAGTACAAAACTTCAAATTAAAGCAATGGAAAATTAAGAGGGGCCATGGCCCTTTTGGCCTAAAAAATTTCTGCCGGAGGATGTAGCCAACCCTAGTTAAGTGTTGTTTCATATGGGAAACAATTATTAAGAGAATGTCACCAATGGATCAAATGGATTCCAACAAAATTATCAAAAGCTGACTTATATGACAAAAACATATAAATCAGTGAAGCAACATAAATTTACTCATGAAGATGTGTGATCAGCTGAGGCCAGCTAGTGAGAATCCATGCAACATAGCCAATTTGGCTTTATATGTATTTCTACGACATACAATTATTTTTAAGATAGAAGGTTCCGCGTATACAAGGCCATTATACCAGTGAACCCGTCTGTCATCTCCATGAAGTCTGTAAAAGCCTCGGTGCTAGAGTTGTACAACTGAAGAATATACCGATGCATGGTACCTCTCCGAGTTCCTTTTCGAGAACGCGTTCAACAACAATAATATTGTGCCATCACCCATGACATCCAATGGCTTAGTAAATAACATGTTTTCAGGCATCTGTATCGTATGCACCTTGTCCCAAATACTCCTGTTAGGATCCATCAAGAACCATAAGTTGGCAAAGTGGCCACCCAAACATGGGAGATTGCAGACGTTGTGAACCATACACAAGGTTCCCTTGAGCTCGGTTAGGTAAACAATGTGCCTTTTTTTCTCCTTGAGCCCCAATGATCCTTTGATCATCTCCGCCTTCCACTCTTCACTCTCAAGGTCAAATGCAGCTATGCGATTCCTATGATAAGATGTTGCGTAAGTGTCGTGAGCCTTCAAGTAGAGGACGCCATTGACAGTTGCCTTGTGTTTGCAGGAAAAGCTTGTGCGGAATGGGCTCGATTGCCTCGGCCTCCATGTCGGTTCTTCACCGCCGTCCGTGAACGTGGCCACCTTGCACGACAGGGTATCTCCATACCAGCTCGACGAAGTTAAGTTGAGGCGGAGAACCTTGTAGTCGCCGGATGGCACGGCCCGGCCAAAGCTGTAGTCACTGAAGGAGGCCGGCCATTGGACGTCGCACCATGCAGGGTGCAGAGAGGGAGGATCGTTGGTGCCAACAATGGTGAAGCCGCGCCCGGACGCCGGATCGATGATCATGGCACCGAGCTGCGGCATCCTCTTGTTGACGAAGATGAGGTCGAGGCGCGTCGGCGCAAGCAATGCCGTGCCCCTGACGTCGAACACCCTGAGGACGCAGCCGTCCCTGTCCAGCAGCCGCAGCTCGTGCCACTCTGGCCTGGATCGGAACACGCCGACGACGAGCGGGCCGGTGCGGGATCTCTGCGCGGCGGCGAAGGCCGGGTCGGAGATGAGGGCACGCCAGGACTTGGACACGCACCGGAACCGGCACAGGGCCTTCACCGGCAGCCTGACTAGCACCTCCAAGATGATGTCCTCCGGTAGTGACGACTGGACGCGGCGGCCGCGGCCGCGGCGGTTGCCATCACGTTTGCGCAGTTTCTTCACTGCCATTGTTGTTGCGCTTGGAGACGGCGGCCGGCGGGTTTACCCAGCGAGAAAATTTGTGATTATAGGACTCCAATCGTATGGGTTTCGCTATAATATGACTTTAAACATTTTCTTAGCTAAAATAACTTCTGAATCGTTAATGCTTTGCTATTATAACATTTGAGACTTAATTTGAACGTTTTGTACTCAAATCTCTTCCAAACTCGAAATATTTTTAATTAATGGCTATACTGCCTCTAGGGGCTAATTAACAGCCTCGCCTGCTGCGCCTGGCCGGCTGCTGCCGTCTTTTCTTGTTCATGCATCCGAAAGAGACCGAAACGCCCCGACGCTTCTTGCTGCTCGCTACCCAGCCGGCAAGCTGCTACGTGCTACGTCTGGGACGACGGCTGCTCACCGTTGACCTGCTACGTGCCGCGCGAGGCTGCCGCGTTCGCGAGGCTCTGGGTGCCGTTCTGTGGGTGTGGACGGCGGCCGACGGGCAGAGGCTCGGTCTACGGCGCGGAGTCGCGATGGAGGGCGGCACGTGAGGAGTCGCGATGGAGGCGGCGTGTTACGTGAAACAGGCGACGTAACCGGTCTATGGTTGTGCAGGGATCGATCCATTATCTGAAGGGCATTATGACCAATATGTGAAAGTATTTTAATTTGGTTTAAAATTTGATTAGAATATGTTGAATTCAATGATCAAATGTTATATAGCAAATTGTCAATGTTTCGGGAGTTATTTTTGCAAACCGATGTTACAAATCCTATTATAACGAAGCTCACACGATTGGAATGTTATAATAGCAAATTTCTCCTACCGAGCAGTCGCCCGCCGCCAGCTCTCCTTTTTTGCCGAGGGTGTCTGTGTCGACTAGGTTTTGTGGAGTCCCGGTTTCTGCCCCTAAGGTTTTGGCATATATGGGCCGGACCGGAAGTGCATCATCGTCGTCCAGCATAAATTATTAGTGGTTCTGCATGCAACACAAAATTTTAAATTTATAAGACAACCAAGTTTTCAAAAACGGTTATCCTAGCACCCCGACGTCCGGCACGCGAGACGCGTCTGGATGTCGGTGCCCGTTTCCCGCGCCTTCATCCAAATCAATTAACACGGTATGTTCCCGCTAGTCTTCTCTAAGTCGCAAAAATTATTCCTGCCACCCCGATCGCACGTTGCTGTTGTTGCCAACAAGCTTCGCACCCCGTGCTAATTTTCTTGCCGCCCCGCTCGCACGCTGCTGCTGTTGCCAGCAAGCTTCGCACAACGCGTCATTCTGCTGCGCGCGTGCTACTGCTGCACTTGCTGCTCCCAGTGTATTGTTAATGCTACCCTTCCATGTACATGGGCCCACACAAAAGAGAGGGCAGGAGCACAAGGCGTTACCCATGTTGACTCAAGGTTGCATGCTACAGTATACCGTGGGGATCAAGCCTAGTGGTGCAGGAGGTGATGCAGGGGGCATCTGGTTCTGCGTTACCCATGTGGACTTAGACTGCATGCTACAGTACCCCCGTGGGGACCAATCCTAGTGGTGCAGGGGCGCCTGGTTCTACTTTCGTTGTGTTGGTCTGCTAGAGCGTGTGGGGAGCAACACTTGCTGCAATAAAATATGCTGAAAATCAAGTGAAACAATTAAAATATACATGTGCAAAATATATGTGTAATATCATTGCAACATATATAATATTGAGATGAAATAATTGCAACATATGTTTGAAATAGGTGAAACATTTATAATATACACTTGTAACGTACATGTATAGCTAATGCAACACATACAACATCCAGATGAAAACATGCAACATTTAGATGAAACAGTTGAAACATTTGGAATACTTAGTTGCAACATACGTATATAGCCACTGCAACATATACAATATCTAGATGAAACACTTGCAACATATGTTTGAAATAGTTGAAACATACACTTGCTACACACGTGTATAGTCATTGCAACACTTGAACATCCAGATAAAAAAAACTATAATATACATTTGAAATATACACTTACAACATAGTATATAGCTGCTATTACAAAAAATACAACAACATCTAAATAAAATATAGTACCTACATCTAAAACGCAGAAAATAGGCTAGATGCCATGGAAGGACCAAAAAAATTTACACCAGCACTTAGGGTGTCTCCGATGGTTCCTAAATAGCTAATATACGAAGTATTTCACTGGCTATCAAGGAGAGAGATCAAATAACTAGGACTTCTAAATAGCTAATGTAATATGATCTTCTAGAAACACCTCTCTCACAGCTTCCACTATAGTATTTTTATTTTATTTATTTTTTGTCTTATTTAGCTAGCTATTTATAAATTACTATTACAAACACCCTCAACTGTCATATAGATGTGGATCTACACACCATTAGCTTAACTGGATCAGCCAAAGCAGGAACGTGGCAGAGGCAGCTTGGCATCACGTAGAAAACAAAAGAGGAAGAGGGAGAGAGAAAAAAAAGCAGCACGACAAGGAGCAGCGAGCAGCATGCCTAGACGTTAGGTACGGTAGGCATGGCACTGCGTGCGGCCCTAGGCACATGCCTGATGGGTTGGTGTAATACCCGATTTTAAGGACAAAACCAGATATACACTATATATGAGTTTTAGAAGTCAAATCTCACATATAGTTACAAATAAGGGGTAATATCAAAAGACAATGCATAAATATATAACGTACTTAATATAATTGATAGCAACAGCGGATAAACAACTCCAAACTTCGGGTATTAACTTC